>OBKD01000005.1_pt1 | contig 100867 bp, 88 predicted proteins | sample 1481601 | NCBI WGS metagenome assembly OBKD01 (sample SAMN02044695, study PRJEB22538) | human gut metagenome
AAAAAAACTTCCAAGAATCATTGGCATTGCAAAAACCGTCAACGCTTTGAGGGGCGTATCGGTTATCAAATACTCATCTTTCGACATTATCATATTCCTCCATGGTATCCCATTCACTTACCTTCTCAAATTCCGATTTGTCTTTTTCTTTCTGAAAATGGGCAATCCCGATTGGAACTGCCCATATATCTTGAAAATTATGCGATTTTTAAGGCTCTGCACCGTTTCAAGCACCATTTGGTGTAAATTTGGTGTATTTGTGTATTTTCAGAGCTTTTTCATAAATGAAGTACATCCCGTTTTGTAGGGTAAAACGGTACTTCTTAATAGAGCTTTGCACCTGCGGGGATATGGTTATCTACCATGAGGAGGTGGAGCTTTTCTTCGCCTTCTTCTTCGTGAACTGCACTGAGGAGCATACCGCAGGAGTCAATGCCCATCATTGCTCTCGGCGGAAGATTTGTGATAGCGATAAGAGTCTTTCCAACCAACTCTTCAGGCTCATAATAAGCGTGGATACCGCTTAAAATTGTGCGGTCTGTGCCTGTGCCGTCATCAAGAGTGAACTGTAAAAGCTTCTTTGACTTCTTAACAGCCTCGCAAGCCTTAACCTTTACTGCACGGAAATCTGACTTTGAGAATGTTTCAAAATCGACATATTCTTCAAACAAAGGCTCAACCTTCACCTTTGAAAAATCAATCTTTTCTTCAACAACAGCGTCCTTAGTTTTCGGAATACCTGACGGCTTCTTATCGGAATCCAAGCTCTTCATTGTCGGGAAGAGGAGAACATCACGGATTGCGGCTGAATCTGTGAGGAGCATACACATTCTGTCGATACCAAAGCCGATACCGCCTGTCGGAGGCATACCAATTTCAAGTGCGTTGAGGAAATCCTCATCGGTTGTGTTAGCCTCATCATCGCCCTGTGCGAGAAGTGCCTCCTGAGCCTTAAAACGCTCTCTCTGATCAATCGGATCGTTAAGCTCTGAATATGCATTAGCCATTTCCCAACCATTCATAAAGAACTCGAATCTCTCAACATAATCGGGATTTTCGGGTTTCTTCTTTGTAAGCGGAGAAATCTCAATCGGATGATCCATAACGAAAGTAGGCTGAATCATATGCTCTTCTGCAAATTCTTCAAAGAAAAGGTTGAGGATGTCGCCCTTCTTGTGGCGTTCTTCAAACTCAACACCCTTTTCCTTAGCAATTGCCTTTGCCTCTTCATCAGAATGAATTTCGTTGAAATCAACACCTGAATACTTTTTAACAGCGTCAAGCATTGTAATTCTCTCAAACGGCTTGCCAAGATCCATTTCAATGCCGTTGTATGTGATTGTTGTTGTGCCGAGAACCTCCTGTGCAACATGGCGATAGAGGTTTTCGGTAAGATCCATCATACCGTTGTAGTCGGTATATGCCTGATAAAGCTCCATAAGAGTAAACTCAGGGTTATGACGGGTGTCAACACCCTCGTTACGGAATACTCTGCCGATTTCGTAAACCTTTTCAAGTCCGCCTACGATAAGTCTTTTGAGGTAAAGTTCAAGAGAAATTCTGAGCTTTAAATCCTCGTCAAGAGCGTTGAAGTGAGTAAGGAACGGACGAGCCGACGCACCGCCGGCATTCGCAACGAGCATAGGAGTTTCAACCTCCATAAAGCCCTGATTGTCAAGGTAACGGCGGATACTACCGATAATTTTTGAACGCTTTACAAAGGTATCCTTTACCTCGGGATTCATAATAAGGTCAACATAACGCTGACGGTAACGAAGGTCTGTATTTGTAAGACCGTGATACTTTTCGGGGAGGGGTTTGAGTGATTTGGAAAGGAGCTTAACCTCTTTTGCATGAACAGAAATTTCGCCCATTTGCGTTTTGAAAACAAAGCCCTTTACTTCAACGATATCACCGATATCCCACTTTTTAAGGAAACCGTATTCTTCTTCACCGAGATCGTCAAATTTTGCAAAAATCTGGATTTTGCCCGAACGATCCCAAAGGTCCATAAACGAAACCTTGCCCTTGCCCCTTTTTGAAAGCAAACGGCCTGCAACGCATACATCTTTGTTTTCGTACTCTTCAAAATTGTTTTTAATTGTTTCCGTGAGAACATCACGGGCACTTGTTGTAATTACAAACGGATCTCTGCCTGCTTTTTTGAGGGCGTCAAGCTTTTCGTATCTGACCTTGATAACATCGCTTGTGCCGGTCTGCTGTGGCTTCTGACTCATTTCCAATCATTCCTCTCTTTTTCAACATCAATAAATCTGACGGATTGCAAAAGCAGAATCCGTCAGCAAAAATTCAATAGATAAACAAATTACTTTGAGATTTCAAGAATCTTAAATGCCTTTACGCCGCCGGGAGTTTCAACCTCAACAACATCACCGACACATCTGTCCATGAGAGCCTTGCCGACAGGTGATTCGTCTGAAATTTTGCCCTGTGCGGGATTTGTTTCGTTAGAACCCGAACCAACGATTTTATATGTCATCTGTCTGTCTGTGCCAACCATTTCGATCGTAACAACAGAAGTGAGGTGTACCTTATCGTTAGATGTTTCGGACTCATCAATAATCTGAGCAGTTTTGAGGATAGACTCGATAGTAGCGATTCTTGCCTCCATAATTGCCTGCTCGTTCTTTGCGTCATCATATTCACTGTTCTCGGACAAGTCGCCGTAGGAACGGGCTACCTTGATTTTCTCTGCAATTTCTTTACGCTTGACATTTTGTAATTCTGCAAGCTCCTCTTCAAGATTTTTAAGACCTTCCGCAGTAAGCATTGTTGGTTTAGCTGCCATTTTATATCGTTCCTTTCAGTTAATACCGCACCTGCACAGGCGTGCATACGGTATAAAATTCTTTCATATCAGCAAAAAACTGCATATAGATTTATTATAATTTTTTTCACGCCGATTGTCAAGCAAAACGGGCAAGATAACTGCAAAGAGATTTCACTGTCTGCGCCTCATTGTCATTACGGCACAAATCGGGGACAATTGAGCCGAGCTCGTACTGCGAACCGAGTGTATAGAGTGCTGAGCAGAAGTATTCCTCCGACAATCCCTCAGGCCGCAAAAGTGCGAAACCGTTCGGCATTTTAAAGCAATAGCGAAAATACACAAAGCCCTTTATATTTTCCTTAGGTCTGCCGTTTGTGAGGATAACCGCATCATTTCTTACAGGCAGATTTTCTTCAATTTCAAACGGTGCAATGACAAGGTCACAATTTGAAAGCTGTTCACGGTGGTGAGTAACAATGGCACACGCACCTGTTTCTTCGGCAATGGTATTCAGTTCATCATAGAACACATCTTCGTTGTCTGTGATAATGCAGACATTGCCCGTATATTTCAACACAAATGAAACAAGGTCGGTGCATTGTGCGTCGGGGTCATAAATTCCGACCGTCAGCCTTTCGGGAGTATCAAATTTGCCGAGGGCATAAAGTGCCATATTTGTACAAAGTCTTGCCGAAAAAAGCGGCGAGTAAAAACGCTTGTAACCGCTGTCATTCGGAAAAGTCATTTCTTCGCAACACAAAAGTCTTGTGCGCTGACTGCCGATTGCCCTGTCAATTTTATTGAGATTGACCTTTTCTCTGCGACAGATGTATGTAAGCTGTTTTACGCTTACGCCCCTTGCCCTTTTTATTTCAACGCACACCTTGTCCCCTCTCAGCCTGTTAAAAAATCCCCTTATTTTCCCGCACTTTTCGGGAAACACAACATTCAATGAAGTAATCAAAACAAAAACCTCCGCATATTTACTTATTTAAGTATATGCGAAGGCTTTTAAATTAATTATCAAATTGTGTATGTATCAAAGAAATTATCACATGTACGGATACTCAGACATCGGGTTGTATCTTACACCGTTAAGACGGCATTCGTAGTGGAGGTGAGGTCCTGTTGAGTTACCTGTTGAACCAACATAGCCGATAACCTGTCCTCTAGAAACAGACTGACCTGAACTTACTGTAAGACTTGTAAGGTGACCGTAAACTGTCATCTTACCGCCCGCGTGGCTGATCATTACATAGTTACCATAACCGCCGCCGCAGCCGCAGCTGTAGCTCTTGCCCCAGTTGTGTGTACAACTGCTGTTGGTTGCAACAACAGTACCGTCGGCAGCCGCAACAACAGGAGTTCCCATGATGCCTGCGCCGGCAATATCAATTCCGCCGTGGTTATAAACTTCTCTGTCCTCAAACCATTCAGATGAAAGGCTTACAAAGCCCGGTGTAGGCCATGCAAAGCCCGAACCCGACGGAACAATTACAGATGATGAACCTGAGCTTGATGAACCTGAGCTTGATGAACCTGAACTGCTTGAGCCGCTTGATGAACTGCTTGAAGAGCTACTTGATGAACTGCTTGAGCTCTGTGAAGCCTTAGCAGCCTGTTCCGCAGCAGCCTTTTGAGCGGCATAGTACTCGCTGATTTTAGCTTCAATCTCATCACTCTGCAAAGCCGCACTTTCCAAGGAATGCTGCGCCTCGGAATTTGATGCGTAAAGATTTTTAAGAATCTCGTCATTATCGGAAATGAGTTTATTAAACTCGTCCTGATCCGACTTCAAAGACGCCTGCTGAGTTTCAAGGTCTTTCTTGTCGGCCTCAAGGGATTCCTTCTTGGTGCTGAGCTCGTCCAGCTTTGTCTGGATTTCGCTGATAAGCTCCTTGTCGCTGTTTGCAAGGCTCTTTACAAGCTCCATCTTATCAATAAGGTCAGAAAAATCCTTTGCGCCGAAAATGATTTCAAGGTCGGTTGCGTTGCCTGACATATAGAGAATTCTGAGTCTGTTTGCAAGTGCGTCAAACTGATCCTCAACTTCCGAAAGTCCCTTGTCATAAGCGTCCTGTTTTTCCTTAATATCATCGTTAAGGCTTGAAATTTTCTCACGGGTTACTGCAATTTTTTCATCAAGAACCTGAACCTTGCTTACAAGGGCGCTCTTGTATTCTTCCTTTTCTGCGATGTCAGACTTTGTATCATCAAGAATCTTCTGATACTTCTGATTTTCCTGTTCAAGCTGCTGAAGCTGTTGTTCAAGGTCTGAGATACTGTCCTCAGCAGAAACAGTAGTCGGTATTGCCATTGGAATTGAAATCATGCATACGCAGAGCATTGCACATAAAATTCTTTTTAATTTGTTCATTGTAATCTCCTCCTTTAAGATTTCTGTCGGGATTACCAACCGAGTATTTCGTTACCTTCCATTTTAAGGTATTTTCTGATTGAAATAAAGCTGCCGAAGAAGCCGATAACAATACCTGCAATTGCAAACAAGCCGCCTGTAATCCAGATGACATTGTTAATCGGGATAAAATCAATCGGAACAATCTGATAAACAAGAGCCTGTGCAGTCTCATAGAGGATCGCAATTGCGCCTGTTGAAACAATTGCGGAAATAAGTCCGATTATCATACCTTCAATAAGAAACGGCCATCGTACAAACGAGTTCGTTGCGCCGACCGATTTCATAATGCTGATTTCAAATCTTCGTGAATACATCGTTGCACGAATTGTGTTGGCAATGATGAAGATTGAAATGATTGTCAGCGCACAAACAACCGCAATACAAATCATATTGACAAGATTGCTGATGTCCGTAAGCTTCTTTGCAAGCTCACGGTGGTTGCTTATGCTGTCAACACCGTCAATTTTTTTAATCTGAGCAACAGTATCGTCATACTTCGACAAGTCCTTCATAACTACAATGAAAGAATCGGGGAGTTTGTTTCTGCCCTGCATCTCGGCAAAAAGATCATCACCGAGAGTAGATTTATACTGTTTTATCGCATCTTCCTTTGAAAGAAAGGTTGCCGACTCAACATTGTCAAGCTTTTCAATTGCTTTTCCTACATAAACAGCCTCAAGCTGTGAATATCCGTCTTTAACATAAACTGAGGTTTCGTTTGACTTGCCGACAGATTCAACAACATTGTCAACATTCATCGAAAAAAGTGCCGCCGCACCTGTGAGAACAAGACAGCTTATAAGTACGCAGACAGAAGCGATACTCATAATACGGTTGTTCCACACATTTTTGAAACCTTCTTTTGCCAAATAACCAAATCCGGTCATATCAAAAATCCTTTCAAAATCCTATTTGCGCAAACGCATTATTCCGGAACAACCACTGCATTATCGGGATAATCCGGTGTGTTTTCTTCTTCACCGCTGTCATCACCGTAATCGTCAGTATAGTCATCTTTAACAAACAAATCCTTGGTGTCGCTCTTAATTTTTCCGTGGTCAAGAACAACAACTCGTCTGTCAAACTCACGAACAAGGTCATGTTCATGCGTTACAACAATAACGGTTGTGCCTGTTGCGTTAATTTCATTGAGAAGCTCAATGATTTCGTGTGACATCTCGGGGTCAACATTACCTGTCGGCTCATCGGCAATAATAATTTCGGGGTTATTCACAAGGGCTCTTGCAAGGCTTACACGCTGTTGCTCACCGCCCGAGAGTTCACTCGGTCTGTTTTTCATCTTATCTTTAAGACCGACAAGCTCAAGCACATACGGAACACGCTTTTTAATTACTGCCGAAGGTTTTCCGACAGCACGCATCGCAAACGCAACATTGTCGAAAACATTCATCTTGTCAATAAGTCTGAAATCCTGAAAAACAATGCCCATATGACGGCGCATATAAGGAACCTTGCTCCTTCTCAGCTTTGTAACATCAGTGTCGTTGATAACGATTTTGCCCGATGTCGGAGTCTCCTCATGCATAATGAGTTTAAGAAATGTACTCTTGCCTGCGCCCGATGCACCGACAATAAATACGAACTCGCCCTTATCAATACTCAGCGTAATACCGTAGAGAGCATGAGTGCCATTAGGGTATGTTTTAGACACATTTATAAAATCAATCATAAAGTCACCTTTGTTTTGTAGTTATTGTACAAATACTCATAAAAAGTCAAAACGCCCAGAGCACAGCAAGACACTGTGCTCGGGCACACTTTAACCAAATCAGTATTTTGTAGGACTTGCGTTGAGGTATTTCTTAACCATAAGAGCTACCTTGAACACAATTGCATCCTCAAACTCACGGAGGTCAAGACCTGTGAGCTTTTTAATTTTTTCAAGTCTGTACACAAGAGTGTTTCTGTGTACAAAAAGCTTTCTTGATGTTTCGGAAACATTGAGGTTGTTTTCAAAGAAACGCTGGATTGTAAAGAGAGTTTCCTGATCAAGGCTCTCAATTGAACCACGCTTGAAAACTTCTTTGAGGAACATTTCACACAATGTTGTGGGAAGCTGATAGATAAGACGGGCAATGCCGAGGTTATCATAGCTTACGATTGTACGGTCTGTGTCAAATACCTTTGCAACCTCAAGAGCCGACTGAGCCTCCTTAAAGCTTCTTGCAAGATCCTTGATGCCTGTAACCGTTGTGCCGATGCCGACAACACAGTGTGTGTAGAACTCGCTCGAAAGTGTGTCTGAAATCGAGCTTGCAAGCTTTTCAAGGTCACGGCTCTCTGTGTCGGGTTTAATTTCCTTAACAAGTGCAATTTCAACCTCGTTAATGTTTATAACAAAGTCCTTTGACTTGTCCGGGAAAAGATTCTGAATTATATCATAAGCGGAAACATCTGTTTTTGAAACAATTTTAATAAGCAGACACACACGGGAAACCTCGCTGTTAAAGTGAAGCTCTCTTGCTTTAAGGTAAATGTCACCCGGAAGAATATTGTCAAGAATAACATTCTTAATAAAGTTTGAACGATCATACTTTTCGTCATAATACTGCTTGATGCTTGCAAAAGAAACCGACAAAAGCTGAGCATACTTCTGAGCATACTCATCGGTACCCTGAACAAATACTGCATAATCATACTTTGCATTGCTGCCGAAAGATCTGTATGTATAGCCGTTAACAACAAACGGTGCTGTCGAGCTGAGTGTTTCGGAATTAACGCTCTCGTTTACCTCGCCGATTTTTCCAAGCTCGGAGCAGGCAATAACAACCGAAGTCTCGTCAATTACGCCAATCGTTCTGTCGATTGCGTCTTTCATCTGGTGTACAATACCTTGAAATAATCTGTTTGACATAAATTTTTACCTCGTTTTCTCCGCAGTTATATATTGTGATTGTAAAAGAGTTCAATAAAATACAATCTGTCTCATATACATATTACACAAAAACGAGAAAAAAATCAACCTCTATTTACAATTTTTCTTGAATTTTTTTAGAGAATTTGCATAATCAGCAACAAGTTACAGTTTTGAAAGCAAAATTAAACAATTGTTACAAAATCTTATTTGTTTTTTAATATATCACAACATTGTGTTGATTTTGTGACAAAATACGAAAAATATCTATTCATCACGGTTAATCAATTATAAAATTTAAATGCAAATGGGTTTTGAAAGTTATTGCGCTTACGGCAACAATCGTTTTCCTTCTGCAAACGCAAAGACGGCGGAGCATAACGCTCCGCCGTAAAAACCAAATTAAATTATAATCAGTTTGTGATTGTTTTCTCAGTATCCTTATCAAAGATGTGAATCTTGCTGAGGTCGAAAGCAATCTCAATGTCATCGCCCGGCTTAGCTGTTGAAGTAGGTTCAACACGAGCTGTGATAGGTGTACCGTTGATATTTACATAGAGATAAATTTCAGCGCCCATAAGCTCGGTAACATCAACATTGGCTTTGAGAAGACACTCAGCCTTAGCAATTTCTTCAGGCTCATCGTGAACATGCTCAGGACGGATGCCCAAAACAACTTCCTTGCCAACATAGTTGTCGAGGTCAGCATTGACCTTTGACTCCGGAACAGGAACATGATACTTGTCAAAATCAAGAGTATACTTGCCGCCGTTCTTAGAGAGAACAGCGTTGATGAAGTTCATCTGAGGTGAACCGATAAATCCTGCAACAAACATATTACAAGGCATATCATAAAGATGCTGAGGAGTATCAACCTGCTGAATGAAACCGTCTTTCATAACAACAATTCTTGTACCCATTGTCATAGCCTCTGTCTGGTCATGGGTTACATAGATAAATGTTGTGCCGAGACGCTGATAAATTTTTGAAATCTCTGTTCTCATCTGAGCACGGAGCTTAGCATCAAGGTTTGAAAGCGGTTCGTCAAGAAGGAATACCTTCGGGTTACGAACGATAGCACGACCGAGAGCAACACGCTGTCTCTGACCGCCTGAAAGAGCCTTTGGCTTTCTGTCAAGATACTGCTCGATACCAAGGATTCTTGCAGCCTCTTCAACTCTTCTCTTAATCTCTTCCTTAGAGAACTTACGGAGCTTAAGACCGAATGCCATATTATCATATACAGTCATATGAGGATAAAGAGCATAGTTCTGGAATACCATTGCGATATCTCTGTCCTTAGGAGCAACATCGTTTGCGAGTGTATCGCCGATGTAAAGCTCACCCTTTGAAATATCCTCAAGACCTGCAATCATTCTGAGAGTTGTTGATTTACCGCAACCTGAAGGACCAACGAGAATGATGAATTCTTTGTCGGCAATTTCAAGGTTGAAGTCTGTAACAGCAGTTACACCGCCGTCATAGATTTTGTAAACATGTCTTAATGAAACATTTGCCATTGTGTATAAACCTCCAATTAGTCGATAACGATAAAGTCCTTAGCTTTATTACATACAATAATATACCACTTTTCGCACAATTTGACCATACCGAAATTGACCAAAGATATATGCATTATTTTATTTAAAACCGACACAGGATAAAATTCAGATGCATTTTTTAGTGTATATTGCCGATAAAAACCGACTTTTTATCCAAATCCGTCAACAATTTGCACTCGCCTATGTGCAAATTGCTATCAAGATGCAAACCGCCTATTGAAATTCGTTGAAGATGCACAACTTTTAATCCACAACACAAAAACATTTTTTTAACCTGATGATATTTACCCTCACAAATTGTGACAATTCCTGTTTTTTTATCATTTTCGTCACATTCAAGCACGGCACTGCGACACTTTGCACCGTCAGAAAACTCAATTCCGTCAGAAAAAGCCTTTACGGTATCTTCTGTGATTTCTCCGTCAAGCTTTGCAACATACTTCTTGTCCACATGCTTTTTAGGCGAGGTTATGCTGTGCGCAAAGTCACCGTCATCTGTAATAAGAAGCAGTCCCTCCGTATCACGGTCAAGTCTGCCGACGGGAAAAAGTCCCTTTCGTTTCATATCTTCGGGGATAATATCAATAACAGTCTTAAACTGTCTGTCCTCGGTTGCCGACACAACTCCCGCAGGCTTGTTCATCATTATATATATGTATTTGCTGTAATTCAAAGCCTGTCCGTCCACAACAATTTCATCCTTGCCGGGGTCAACCTTTGCATCAGGCTTTTTACAGATTTTTCCGTTCACAAGAACCGCACCGCTTTTTATGAGCTTTTGAACCTCTTTTCTGCCGTCGGCTCTTTGTGACGAAATAAGTTTGTCGAGTCTTTCCATTTTAATCAACAAGCGGCAGATTTTTACTGCCGTATTCTCCGTTTGTAATGTGTCCGCCGATTAACCTGTTTTTGTAAACAAGCAAAACGGCATTGTTATCCTTTGGCTTTTCCAGGGGAACTGTAATCTCCGTAACCTCTTTGCCTTTAAATTTTCCGAGGTCGAGTCCGATTTTCTTCTGAAGTTCGTTGTATTCCTCATAATATTTATTAAAATCCGACGGAATTACAACTGACCTTTTCTCAGGCTTTGCGTCGGCGGTTTCGATTCCGAACTGTTCAAGGAATTTTTTCTCCTCACCGTCATTAAGCACAAGAGAATACTCCCCTGTTTTATTACTCACGGCTGTATCGGGCAACCGTGAATTTATTGCAACCGTGACGGCTGTACATATTATTGCCGCTGTTACGGACAGCACCGCCGCCAAAATTACCGTTTTCTTAGCCTTAATTTTTAAATTAAAAACGAACATTATAAATCCTCCGCACATTTTATTCTCTGATAAAATGTATGCGAAAAATCTTCGGATAATTCCGTTTGTCCGATTTCAAATTATTTACTTTGTAAGAACATCCAAGAGTTCTGCCGTGGTTTTCACAAACACCCTGCCGCCCTCTTTTTTCATGCTTTCAAGGTCGCCGTAGCCGTATTCAACACCGACAAAATCGACACCGCAAAGTCTTGCGCCCTTTGTGTCAAACCAAGTGTCGCCAATCATAACGGTATCTTTTCTGTCATTTTCAAGACTGCCGCCCAATCTTTCAACAGCATACGGAATGAGATCTTTTTTATCTTTTCTGCTGCCGTCAAGTGTTGAACCGCAGATTGCGTCAAACATATCATGCACACCGAGAAGGTCTGTAATTTCTTCGGCAAACTTTTCATACTTTGACGAACACACGGCAAGCTTTGCACCGCTGTTTTTAAGCTCTGCAAGAACCCTGTCAATGCCGTCATAAAGCTTGTTCACAAGCTTGCCTTTTGTGTTGTAGTATTCACGATAAATCTCAACGCCTCTTGCCGATTCTTCCTCATTGAAACGGCAGATATTGCGGAATGTATCGAGCAACGGCGGTCCGATGTATAATGTGTAATCGTCAAGATTTGGCAACGGCTTGCCCATACTTTTAATTGCGTTTTCAAGTGACTCTCTTATGCCCAATGCGCTCTCGCTGATTGTGCCGTCAAGGTCAAACAGATAATATTTGTACTTATTCATCAAACTTGCTGTCCGCCTTCATCTGGAATTTTTCTGATTTTACGCTTACTCTTGTGTGAGTGCCTCTTGCAATTTCACCCTTTTTATCTTCGGCAAAAACTTCAAAATTAAACATTCTGCCGTCAACGCTTTTGAGAACGGCTGTTGCCGTAACCTCAGCACCGAGAGGAGTAGGGCTTGTGTGTTCAATTGAAATCATTGTACCTACTGTTGTAAGTTCTTCGTTGTCAAGAACCTTGTCTGCAAGAGCTGCGGCGGCATTTTCCATAAGAGCCACAACACACGGAGTTGCAAGCACGCAAAGACTGCCGCTGCCCATTGAAACGGCAAGATTTTCTTCTTCCACCTTAATTGTTACAGAATATGTATTTATTTCGCTCATAAAAATTTCCTTTCTTATTGTTTAAAGCAATTTTATGTGATATACTTAACAAAGTGTGCATTACTCGTCTGTGAATTGACAGAGTAAGTATCCATACGATATAATAATACAATATTCAGTGAAAATAGGCAAGCATTGCCCGAATATTATTTGAGGTGAAAATAAATGAAACTCGGAATCGTCGGACTTCCAAATGTCGGCAAAAGTACACTTTTTAACGCAATTACAGATGCAGGTGCTCAGAGTGCAAACTATCCTTTCTGCACAATTGAACCGAATATCGGTGTTGTTGCAGTTCCGGACAAAAGACTTGATAAACTTGCGGAAATGTATGATCCTGACAAATATACTCCTGCATCAATTGAATTTGTGGATATTGCAGGTCTTGTAAAGGGTGCATCAAAGGGCGAGGGACTCGGCAACAAGTTCCTTTCAAACATCCGTGAATGTGACGCTATCGTTCATGTTGTCCGTTGCTTTGAAAACGATGACATTATCCATGTTGAAGGCAACATCAACCCTGCCCGTGACATTGAAACAATTAATCTTGAGCTTATTCTCTCCGATGTTGAAATGCTCGAACGCAGAATTGACAAGACAAAGAAAATGCTCAAGGGCGATAAAAAGTATCAGAAAGACATCGACCTTTTTGAAAGAGTTCTTGACGCACTCAACGAGGGCAAGCCTGCAAGAAGTGTTGAATGTGACGATGACGAAAAGGCAATTCTTTCAGAGGTTGCGCTTCTCACAAACAAGCCTGTTATCTATGCCGCAAATATGAGTGACGAGGATTTCTCAAACGGCATCGACTCAAACGAGGGCTACAAGGCTGTTCAGAAGATTGCCGCCGAGGAACACGCCGGCGTTCTTCCAATCTGTGCTCAGATTGAGGAAGAAATCGTTGAGATGGACAAGGAAGAAAAGGAAATGTTCCTTGCCGATATGGGACTTGAAGAAAGCGGTCTTGACAGACTTATCAAGGAATGTTACGCACTTCTCGGACTTATCTCCTACCTTACAGCCGGCAAACAGGAGGTTCGTGCATGGACAATCAAAAAAGGAACAAAAGCACCTCAGGCAGCAGGCAAAATTCACTCGGATTTTGAGCGTGGATTTATCAGAGCCGAGGTTATCGCATATGACGACCTTATCGCCTGCGGAAGTATGACAGCCGCAAAAGAAAAAGGTCTTGTCCGCAGTGAGGGCAAGGACTATGTTATGAAAGACGGCGATGTTGTTCTTTTCAGGTTCAATGTTTAATTAAATCATTACAGTTGATGACGGTTACGAAGATTTTCGCAGCCGTCATTTTTTGATGTCACACATTTCTCCTTTTGCAATAATATGTAGTGTAAACGAAAGGAGGTAAGCGTATGTGTAACTTTGGTAACGGCAACGGTTGCTGCTCATGGATTATTCTTCTTATCATCGTTCTCTGCTGTTGCGGCGGAAACAACGGCGGCTGTGGTTGTGACAACAACAGCTGTGGCTGCGGCTGCTGATAAAGCACGCTGACTAAAGCCCCATTCGGCTTATTGCTGAGGATGTTTTAATATAAAAAGGGCGGCTGCCGTTTTTTGCGGTATCCGCCCTTTGCTTTTTATTCTTGAATGGTACATACAAAAAACGGTCGGCTTGAACAAACCGACCGTTAATATTTTGCAATTATTAAATTAATTCAGAAATTATTTGTCCTCTTTAACAACATCTCTGACAACCTTTGCAAGGTGCGGCTGTGTCAGACCGAACTTGTCAAGAAGCTCAAGAGCCGGACCGCTGTAACCGAAACGATCGTTCACACCGATCTTTGTAACCTTAACAGGACACTCTGCGCTTACAACATCACAAACAGCGTCACCGAGACCGCCGATAACATTGTGTTCCTCAACGGTGATGATTCTGCCTGTTTCCTTTGCAGCCTTAATGATGATATCTCTGTCGATAGGCTTTATTGTGTGAATATTGATAAGACGAGCGTTGATGCCCTCAGCCTCAAGTTCCTTAACAGCCTTTAAAGCCTCGTTTACAACAAGTCCTGTTGCAATAACAGCCACATCGTTGCCCTCATGGAGAGTAATACCCTTGCCAAGCTCAAATGTATAGGTATCGGGATCATTAAAACTGTCAACAGCAAGTCTGCCGAGACGGATATAAACAGGACCGTTGTACTCAATTGCAGCCTTTGTAGCGGCCATCATTTCGTAGTGATCGGCAGGGTTAAGGACAACCATACCCGGAATTGTACGCATAATACCGATATCTTCAAGACACTGATGAGTAGCACCGTCTTCACCTGTTGAAATACCTGCGTGGCTGCCGGCAATTTTAACATTAAGATGAGGGTAAGCAACCGAGTTACGAATCTGCTCAAATGCTCTGCCTGTTGCAAACATTGCAAATGATGCGGCAACCGGAATTTTGCCTGCCGCTGCCATACCTGCCGCAACGCCTACCATATTGCCCTCGGCAATACCGCAGTCAAAAAATCTTTCGGGAAACTCTTTTTTAAAAATTCCTGTCTTTGTAGCAGCTGCGAGGTCTGCATCAAAAACAATAATGTCCTTATTTGTCTTTGCAAGCTCACAAAGAGCCATGCCAAAGCTTTCTCTTGTAGCCTTTTTAATTACCTGTGCCATCAGCAGTTGCCCTCCAATCTGTCAATTTCAGCCTGAAGCTCGGCAGTAGCCTGTTCATACTGTTCCTTGTTGGGAGCAGTGCCGTGCCAGCCAACCTGATTTTCCATAAATGAAACGCCCTTGCCCTTGATTGTCTTGGCAAGAATTGCAGTAGGCTTGCCCTTTACTGTCTTAGCCTTTTCGAGAGCCGATTCAATCTGATTGAAGTCGTGACCGTCAATTTTGATTACTTCAAAGCCAAAGCTTTCAAACTTTTTATCAAGAGGTTCAATGCCTGCAACCTCTTCAACAGTACCGTCAATCTGAAGTCCGTTCTGGTCAACAATTACAACGAGATTGTCAAGCTTGTTGTGAGCGGCAAACATTGCAGCCTCCCAAACCTGACCTTCTTCAACTTCACCGTCACCGAGAACTGTATATGTGCGATAGCTCTTGTTATCAAGCTTAGCCGCAAGTGCCATACCGCAGGCAGCCGAAATACCCTGACCGAGTGAGCCTGTACTCATATCAATACCCGGAGTACCCTTCATATCGGGATGTCCCTGAAGCATAGCGCCTACATGACGGAGCTTTGTAAGCTCGTCCCATTCAAAAAAGCCCTTGAGTGCAAGTGTTGCATAAAGAGCCGGACAGCAGTGACCTTTTGAAAGAACAAAACGATCTCTGTCCTGCATATCGGGATTTTTAGGATCAACATTCATTTCCTTAAAGTAGAGATATGTGAAAATATCTGCTGCCGAAAGTGATCCGCCGGGATGACCTGATTTGGCGTGGTAAGTGCCGAGAATTGCGCCCATTCTTGACCTTGCGGCAAGAATTCGGAGCTGCTTGATTTCTGAACTGTCCATTTAATAAACCATTCCTTTCAGAATTTTGCGTAATACATGACCGTGTTATACACACCTATTTTAATTATACACAATCCAACGCAAATTTCAACAATTTTTTAGGATTTTCCAAAAATCGGATAAATTCCTTAAATTCGCCCTTGAAGAAATAATTTTTTATGATATAATAAGCAAAGTAAAATACGATTAAATCTAAACTTTTGTAAAAGCTTATTTATAAAAACCGTTTGGAGGGAACAGCAATGCTGCTTGCGGCAGATGTCGGAAACACCAATGTCAAGCTCGGCATTTTTGACGGAGATAATTTAAAATTCAAACTCCGTTTTTCAACCGATGAAAACAAAACAAGCGACGAGCTTGCCGTTGAACTTTTCACATTTTTACAGATTTACAACATTGACGCAAAAAGCATTGACGGCACTATTATAAGCTCTGTTGTTCCTAAATTTACATATAATCTCAGAAGTGCGATTATGACCGTTACAGGCAAAAAAAGTCTGCTCATCGGTCCGGGACTCAAGACAGGTCTTGACATCAAGATAGAACATCCCGAAACCTTGGGTGCCGATATCGTTGCCGGCTGTGTGGGAGCGTGTGAAAAATACGGCGGTCCCCTCATTATGATTTTTATGGGAACTGCAACCGCAATTGTCTATGTTGACGCAAACAACGCATATCACGGCGGTGCAATCGCCCCCGGTATGGGAATTTCGCTTGACGCACTCACAAATCACGGTGCATTGCTGTCATCTGTTGATATGAAAGCCCCAAAGAGGGTAATTTCATCAAACACATCCGACTGCATTCGTTCGGGAATTATGTTCGGAACAGCCTGTATGCTTGACGGAATGGTTGATATGTTTAACGAGGAATGCAAGACAGAATGCAAGGTTATTGCCACAGGCGGTCTTGCTCCGCTTGCAATCAAAAACTGCCGTCACGATATTATCTTTGATGAGAATATTATTCTTGACGGACTCAAAATTATTTACGAGAGAAATAAAAAATAAAGACAATTTAATATACAACTTGTTTTTGAATTATTAATTTGATGCAACGGGGTTCTCCCCTTGTAAATATTATTTGCGTTTCACCTGCGGAAAATGAGCAGGGAAACAGCAGGAGGAATTTTTTATGAATAAGACAGGAAACTTTTCAAAGGTGCAAAGAATGGTTATTCTTGCAGTGCTTATCGCATTGACGCTTGTAATGGCGCTCACACCGCTCGGATATCTGAAGATCGGTGCGCTTTCCATTTCATTCCTTTGCATTCCGATTGCAATCGGTGCAACCGTTCTCGGTCCTACAGCAGGATTGATTCTCGGCACACTCTTTGGTATCACAAGCTTTGTACAATGCTTTGGTATGGACGCATTCGGCACGGCAATGCTTTCAATCAACTGGTTTTACACCTTTATAATTTGTGTTGTTGCACGAGCTCTTATGGGTTGGTTCACAGGACTTATCGCAAAAGGTCTGGGCAAGGTATTTGAAGGTAAAACTGTAGGCGAGTTCAATCTTAACGACCTTATCGCTACTATACTCTGCCCTGTTATGAACACAGCCTTCTTCCTTGGCTTTATGGCAATCCTTTTCGGCAGTATCGAAGTTATGGGACTTAATGTAATCACAGCCGTGGTTATCCCTGCTCTTTCAATCAACTGCATTCTTGAAATCATTGCTTGCTTTGTTGTCGGTTCGGCAGTAAGCATTGCAGTCAAGAAAATTGTTGCGGCAAACAAAAGTAAATAATTAACATTCAAAAACGGGCGATTTTGTTTAGAATCGCCCGTAATTTTTTACATTATATTTTAAAATCGGTGATGTTATGCAAAAGAAAATTATTGAACTTTTAACAAAAACAGACGGCTATGTTTCGGGCAGTGAAATTTCCGAACAGCTTGGTGTGTCAAGACAGGCAGTGTGGAAAGCAATCAACGGACTTAAAGAGCAGGGTTACACAATTGACTCTGTAACAAACCGTGGATACCGCCTTGTTGCCTATCCGCCACACCTCAACGAGCCTGCAATCGAAAAATACCTGAAAACCTCCGTAATCGGCAAAAACCTAATCGTCCTTGACGAGGTTGGTTCAACAAACGATTACCTCAAAAAGCTGGGTGCAGACGGTTGCGAAAACGGCACGGTTGCCGTTGCCAGAGAACAAACTCAGGGCAAGGGCAGACTCGGCAGAGTTTGGAAAGCAAAAAAGGATGACAGCATCACCTTTTCGTTTTTGTTAAGACCAAAGATTGCCCCGTCAGAGGTATCGTCAATCACCCCTCTTGCAGGTCTTGCAGTCTGCAAGGCAATCAGAGAATTCACGGGACTTGACTGCCGTATAAAATGGCCGAACGATATCATCATCGGCAAGAAAAAGCTTGTCGGTATTTTAACTGAAATGAGTGCCGAATTTGACGCCGTAGAATATGTAATTACAGGCATCGGAATCAATGCCGATACTCAGGATTTCCCCGATGACATAAAGGAAAAGGCAACTTCAATTTATCTTGCAACAGGCGGTCATTTTGACAAGAACAAATTCTTTGCCTGTGTGCTTAACCACATTGAAGAGGAATTCATCAAAAACGATTTAAAGCTTTCCCCTGTCGCATTAAAGGAATACACAAGCCTTTGTGCAACAGTCGGCAGAGATATAACATTCACCAAAGACGGAAAGTCCGTTACCGCAAAAGCTGTGGGAGTAAACCCTGACGGCGAGCTTATTGCAGAGCTTCCCGACAAAACCACCAAACTTATCAATTCAGGCGAAGTCACCGTACAAGGCATCTACTAACGGCGTGTCGCCGTCCCCCGTTCGTGCAGACAGTTTTACAAATGCAAAGCCATAAATGCCCGAGCGTAACATTTCCGATTACGGTAAGTCATTTATTATCTGCGTGTCGCCGTCCCCCGTTCGTGCAGACAGTTTTACAAATGCAAAGCTATAAATGCCCGAGCGTAACATTTCCGATTACGGTAAGTCATCTATTGTCTGCGTGTCGCCATCCCAAAAAATATACTAAAAAGCAGAGAACATCAACATAGATATTCTCTGCTTTTGTTATTTATTTAATTTCTCAATTCTTGATTTTGCATAAGCAAATCTAAGTGATGACTCTAATATGTATTTGGCTAAATCAGGTGATTTTGACTTACAAATTCTGTGAATTATTCTCGCATATGCTTTATTGAATTCTGCTTCCGAATAATTCATAATCAAACACCCGACATTACAGAATCTGAAACGTGTTTAATTATTGAATCAAATTCCTTTATATTTTTTAGTAATAACTCATATCGTTCAATACTGTCGCAGAGTAAAATTTTTGTGTTATAATCACACAAATCGTCATAAATATTTTTTATGCAATCCAAAGCCGATTCAGAATCAAGATAATCTTCATACTTTGCCATAACAGAATTTGCGTATTCATACAAAGCTTCACATTTAGCCGTTACAAGATAATCTACTTTTTTCATAAATAACTTCTTTCACTCTACTTTAAATAATAACCCGTTTACATTATTATATGTTAAAAACAGCAGAAATGCAAGTTTAACAGTCACCGATAACCGATATAATTTGACACCGCACAAACAACAAGGACATCCGAAAAACGGATGTCCTTAGTTTTTATATAAAATATTCGGTTATAAATTACTTGAAGTATTTTACGCCGCTTTCAAAAATCTGCTGGTCTTTTGCAAAAGGAACATTTTTGTAAAGGTTTTCGCCCTTTCTCTCGCTGTGTCCCATTTTACCGAGAACTCTGCCGTCAGGTGATGTGATACCCTCAATTGCACAAACAGAACCGTTGAGGTTGAACTCAATGTTGCTGCTTGGGTTGCCGGCAAGGTCAACATACTGTGTTGCAATCTGACCGTTCTTTGCAAGCTGCTTAACGGTTTCAACATCAGCCATAAATCTGCCCTCACCGTGTGACACGGGAACAGCAAACACATCGCCTGCGTTGACATTTGCAAACCACGGTGACTTAACGGAAGTAACTCTTGTATAAGCCATATGTGAAATATGTCTGCCGATTGTGTTGAATGTGAGCGTCGGATCATTTGCTTTAAGCTCTCTGATTTCGCCGTAAGGAACAAGTCCGAGCTTGATAAGAGCCTGGAATCCGTTACAGATACCGAGCATAAGACCGTCACGATTCTTGAGAAGGTTGTTAACCTGCTCTGCAATTCTCGGATTGCGGAATGTTGTTGCAATGAACTTACCTGAACCGTCAGGCTCGTCACCGCCTGAGAAACCGCCCGGAAGCATAATCATCTGTGACTTTGCAATGAGCTTTTCCATTTCGTCAATTGTTTCTTCAATATCGTTTGAAGAAAGGTTCTTGACGATGAGCATTTCCACATTTGCACCTGCTTTTTCAAATGCTCTTGCCGTATCAACCTCGCAGTTTGTACCCGGGAATACAGGGATAAATACAGTAGGCTTTGCAACCTTGATTGCAGGTGAAGATGTATTTCTCTCGCTGTAAAGCGGAACATCAACTTCGATTTCAGGCACTTCAGCCTTTGTCGGGAATACCTTTTCAAGCGGAGCAGTCCACTTTTCGAGGAGTGCGGAAAGTTCGATTTCCTTGCCGTTTACCGTAATCTTTGCATCGTTTGTAACAGTACCGAGGTCATAGTGAAGAACATCGTTTGAAAGCTCTGCACCGTCTGCAAGTTCGATAACAAGCGAACCCGAAAGCGGAGCGAAAAGCTCGTCATTTGTGAGTTCGTTTGCAAACTTAAAGCCAAAGCCGTTACCGAAGCAAGCCTTACATACGCTTGCGGCAGTACCGCCCTCTTTAACAACCGATGCAGAAAGCACCTTGCCGTCCTCGCAGAGAGCATAAACAGCGTTGTACATTTCGATAAGCTTATCCCATACAGGCATAAGTGTTTCTTTATTTTCGGGAACGGGAACAAAGATAACCTTTGAACCTGCGTTCTTAAATTCTGTTGAAATTGTCTTTGATGCCTTTGTCATTGCAACGGCGAAGCTTACGAGTGTAGGCGGAACATCAATATCCTCAAATGTACCCGACATACTGTCCTTACCGCCGATTGACGGAAGTCCGAGCTTGAGTTGAGCCTGCATAGCACCGAGGAGTGCTGCGGCAGGTTTACCCCAACGGGAAGGAACATCTTTAAGTCTTTCAAAATATTCCTGGAATGTAAGTCTTGCTGTCATCGGGTTTGCGCCGATTGCAAGCAGCTTTGAAAGCGACTCAACAACTGCATAAGCCGAGCCGTGGAACGGACTCCAGCGTGAAACGCCGGGAATATAGCCGTAACTCATTGCTGTTGCATCGTCTGTTTCGCCCTTCTCAAGCGGAATCTTTGCAGCCATAGCCTCCTGAGGAGTGAGCTGATTCTTACCGCCGAACGGCATAATTACCGTGGCCGCACCGATTGATGCGTCAAATCTTTCTGCAAGACCAATCTGTGAGCAAACTTCAAGTCTTGACATATTTTCAAGGAATGCCTCGTCAGCAGGCATATCTTTAAGCTTTGCGGGAGCAACCTTACGGTAGCAACCCTCCCACTTCGGAGCCTCGATATAAGCCTTGGCAACCTGAGTAACACCGTTTGTGTTGAGGAACTCACGGCTGAGGTCAACGATTGTGTCGCCTCTCCAGTTCATTGTAAGACGAGGACTTTCGGTTACAACCGCAACGGCTGTAGCCTCAAGGTTTTCTTTTGATGCAAGTGAAATAAACTTGTCAACATCTTTTTTATCGAGAACAACAGCCATTCTTTCCTGGCTTTCGGATATAGCAAGCTCCGTACCGTCAAGGCCGTCATATTTCTTTGTTACCTTGTCGAGGTCAACCGTAAGACCGTCGGCAAGTTCACCGATAGCAACGCAAACACCGCCTGCACCGAAGTCGTTACATCTCTTGATGAGCTTTGCAACTTCGGAATTGCGGAACAAACGCTGAATTTTTCTTTCTGTCGGAGGATTACCCTTCTGAACCTCTGCACCGCAGGTTTCGATTGAGCTTTCATCGTGAGCCTTTGAAGAACCTGTTGCACCGCCGCAGCCGTCACGACCTGTTCTTCCGCCGAGAAGTACGATTACATCATCGGGGAGAGGAGTTTCACGGATAACATTTTCCTTTGGCGATGCGCCGATAACAGCACCGATTTCCATTCTCTTTGCAACATAGCCCTGATCGTAAAGCTCGGTTACCTGACCTGTTGCAAGACCGATCTGGTTACCGTATGAGCTGTAACCCTGAGCGGCACCTGTTGTAATTTTGCGTGAAGGGAGTTTGCCGTGCATTGTATCCTTGAAAGGAATTGTCGGATCGCCCGAGCCTGTAACACGCATAGCCTGATATACATATGAACGGCCTGAAAGCGGATCACGGATTGCACCGCCAAGACAGGTTGCGGCACCGCCGAAAGGCTCGATTTCTGTCGGGTGGTTGTGAGTTTCGTTCTTGAACTGAACGAGCCACTGTTCTGTTTTTCCATCTATAGTAACGGGAACCTGAATTGAGCAGGCATTGATTTCTTCACTTTCGTCAAGGTCGGGAATGAGTCCCTTTTTCTTGAGTGACTTCATACCGATGAGAGCCATATCCATAAGTGAAACGATTCTCTTTGTATCCTTGCCGTAAACCTCGTCACGGGTTGCATAATACTCGCTGAGTGCGTCCTCGATAACCTTGCCGAGAGCAGACTTTTCAATCTCAATCTCTTCAAGTCTTGTGAGGAATGTTGTGTGACGGCAATGGTCCGACCAGTATGTGTCAATTACACGAAGTTCTGTAACCGACGGATCACGGTGCTCTGTATCTCTGAAGTAATCACGGCAGAACTTGAGGTCTGCAAGTGTCATTGCAAAGCCCATTGAATCGTAATACTTCTGCATCTCATCGTCATTCCAGCTGTTGAAGCCCTCTACCCTCTTAACATTTTCGGGAACGGGAATTTCCATATCAAGAGTCTTTGGCTTTTCAAGAGATGCAAGACGGCTTTCAACAGGGTTGATGAGGTACTCCTCAACCTTTACAAGCTCTTCGTCTGTAATATTGCCCTTGAGAGCAATTACTCTTGCTGTAAGAACCTTGCAACGCTCGCCCTGAGTAAGAAGCTGAACGCACTGCTCGGCAGAGTCGCCGCGCTGATCGTACTGACCGGGGAGATACTCCATTGCGAATACCTTCCAGCCGTCCTCAACGGGGAGAGTTTCTTCATAGATTACATCGGCGTTAGGCTCTGACAAAACAATGGTTTTCGCCTTGTCATATTCTTCCTTAGTAAGTCCCTCAAGATCGTAACGCACAATGTAACGAAGATCTTCGACAGACTTCATACCGAGGTTGTGGCGGATGTCCCAAAGCGTCTGCTTTGCAAGAACATTGAAGCCATCCTTTTTTTCAACAAAAATTCTGATTACTTCTGACATAATTCATTCACCTGCTTAATTAAGATATAAAACAAAATAAATCCCGTCTGATAACCTGTATCACATCACATGATACCACATTCGACTATTTTTTTATTTCATTTAAGGCATTAAAAGGCATTTAATAAAAACCTCTTCACAATAATTTGCCAAATAAGGTATATTGCACAACCTTATTTGCAAAAAATTATGATTATTTCTTCTGTTTTTCGATATCTGCTCATAACACTACAAAAGCGTATATTGCATATTTATACACCTCATTATTCATATTTTGCCGTTTTTATATTGCAAAGTGCAGTAATTATGCAAATTAGATAAAATAGTTTTGCAAGTTGCAGGGCTATTTCTTGCAAATTTAAAGTAGATTTTTGTAAAATTGGGTGATATAATCAGCGTAGTGAATTTGAACGGATAGGGAATTTCAATTTTATATTTTTTCGGATAAAGGTGTCTGCGTATTATATGCAGGCATTTTTTATTTTATCGACACAACACCGTGCCGATGCAAGTACTCCTGAAAGGAAGAGTGTATCTATGAAGAAGAAAGTAAAAGTTATTTCATCCCTGTCTTTGGCGGCAACACTTATTGTGCCGTCAGCCATTGTCGGCTTTGCGGCTGATGATGAAACAACGGAAAATCCAACAGTCAGCGTTGTAAACTTTTCTCCCGAATCGGGAAACAAAAGTACAAACATCGCTTCAATGTCAAAAATCATTGAACAGGCTGACGAGCAGGGAACTGATATTATAGTTTTTCCTGAAATGTCGGTGACGGGTTACAGCAAAGAAATTCCTGTTGCACTTGCCGAATCAAAAACAGGCAGTACAGCGGCATATTTTTCAGATTTGGCAGAAAAATATGATATGTACATTGTTTACGGTGCACCCGAAACGGTTCCGGGTGACAGCGCCCACGCATATGATTCTGCTTTTGTCTGCACCCCTGACGGAAAGGTTGACAGCTATCAGAAAATGCTTGTTTCGGCTGATGACAGTTCATGCAAAGCAGGAAGCACCCCGGTATATTTTGACACAAAGTTTGGCAAGGTAGGTCTTTCTGTCGGAAACGATGCCGCCGACTTAATCGAACTCAGCAGAATTTACTCCGCTGACGATTGTTTTATGATTGCCGACTGTAATTCAATTGAAACGGAAGATTACACCAAAAACTACGACTTCAGCGACGCTGTATATTGTGATTACACAAAATCATATTACAATCTCGACTGGACAGATTACAACAGAAACAGCACATACAATGTTGTATATCAGGCAGGCTTATATGTTGCCTCCGCAAATCTCAAAGGCACATACGATGACAGTACATTCTCAGGCGGTTCAATGCTTGCGGGCATCAACTCACTTGACGAATACAATAAAATTTGGTCTATGTGGCAGTCTTCAATTGATAAAAACGCAGACTTCACCGATTACATCATAAAGGTTTATGCAGGCGGTGAAGAAAGCTCCGACACTCTCTGCACAGGCACGGTTGACCTTTCAACGGTAACACACGAGCTTGTGGATATGGACATTTATCAGCCTAACCTCTACAAAGAATGGTACTCACAGCTTGCAGAGTACGGCACATCACTTACAAAAGCACCCACAACAACAGATTCTCCGACGGTTGCCGTTGTTGAGATGAATCCGAAGTGGGCTGACAAAGCGGCTAATACAGAAAAGATGATAAACTACATTGAGAAAGCTAAAGCCGAAGGTGTGAACATAATCACATTCCCTGAAATGGCACTTGCAGACTATGCAAGCACAAGCGATCCCGATTCCGAAATCTGGAAATCAATTGTTGAAAACGCAGAAACAACAGACGGTTACTATGCAAATCTTATTGCAAAAGCCGCCGCAGATAATAATATGTATGTAATCTACGGTACTGCCGAAGTTAATCCGGATGACGAACAGCATCCGTTCAACTCTGCCTTTGTCGCAACCCCGGAGGGCAAAACCCTCACCTATAGAAAAGTTCAGGTTGTTGAAGGCGACTGGGCAACATGGGGTGTTGAACCTCTCATCATCGATACACCTTGGGGCGGTATGGGCATAAGCATCTGTATGGACACATACGCTTATCCGGAGCTTGCAAGATACTATGCAGCCGCAGGTTGTAAGATTCTTGTAAATCCGACTGCATCAACAGGCTACGCAGGTTCAAACTTCATTTACAACAATGCAATTTCATCAATTGTTGCAAGAGATAATATAGCTTTACTAAGCTGTGACCTTGTTGATACAAGCGGTTATCAGGACAGTATGCTCTATCCAGGCAAATCAACAATTATTGAACCTAACGGTGTAAGCTCTGTATACCTCACAACCGAAACTATGACAAAGGAAAAGATGCTCACGGCAACACTTGACCTTTCAAACGCAGGCTTTGACCTCGAAAATTACAATCCGTCAGTTATGGCAAAGGCATTTGCGGCACTTGATAAGGGCAATGCAGTTTATGATTACAGCGGTCTTGTAACCGCATCGGAGTACACTTCCGAAACAGAGCCCGATACAACAGTTGCACCGACAACATCGGTTACGGCAACTGCCTCAAAAGATGCAACATCCGCTGCGTCTGCTGTAACAACTGCCCCCGCAACCTCCGACACAGCAACAAAATCCTCATCATCAGACAACGGTGCTGTTAAGACGGGACAGGCAACAGCAATTGCACTTCTCGCAGTCCTTGCCTGTGCAGGCGGACTTTCAATGTACGCATTAAAGAAGAAAAAAGAACTTTAATCAGAACATAGTTTTCTCCGACTGATAATTCTGTAAAAAACACCCCGTATATCGAAAATTTTCCGATATACGGGGTGTTGGTTTTATCAATCGCCTTTGAGAAAATCTTTGTAAAATTCCTCAAAACTGCCGTTTTTGTAGTCTGAATAATCCTTATTATCTCTGTTCACAATTGTGTCGGTAATAAGGTATGTATCAAAGCCGAGTTTTGCGCTGCACAAATCCTCGTCAACATCGTTGCCGATCATAATGCTGTCTTCGGGCTTGATATCCTGCTTTTTGCAGATTTCTTCAAAATATTTCAGATTCGGCTTGCAGCAACCAAAGTTTTCGTATGTTGTAACAAGTTCAAAATCGTCGGGAGAAACTCCTGCCCATTCAAGTCTGCGTTTTGTTGCAACAAACGGAAAAATCGGATTTGTTGCGGCAATAAGTCTGCCGCCGTTTTTCTTTATGAAATCAATGCTTTTCTTTGCATAAGGAGTAAAGCTTGTAGCATCTTTCGGAACGATAAACTCGTTTTCGTAATAATCGGTAAAAAGGTCATCAAACTTTTCAAGGTCGGCACCGCTGACTTTGCCCGCTGTTTCCCAGAAAACTTCACGGTTTGTACGGCTGTTATCGTTCTTTGTCATAGCGTCAGTGCCTGCCCACATCGCCTTTATAAGGGCGTCGGGTTCGATTTTTATAACAGGAGTGCAACGCTTGCAGAGCGATGAAAAATATAGCTTTACGAATTTTTCCATATCCATGGGAAGCAAAGTTCCGTCCAAATCAAAAAGATAATTTTTATACATTAACATACCGTTCCTTTCAATTTATGCACAAATATTATACAAAATTTCGATTTGGATTGCAAGGAAAAAATTTTCGGTATATACTATAGTCAGTAAAAAACGAGGTGATAAGATGAAAATAGTTTTAACAGACGCACAGACCGTTCTTGACGATATTGTAAATGCCGATGTGCTTAATCGGTTCGGCGAGGTTGAGTCATTCGGTCTTTTGAAATATGAAGAGGTTGCGGAGAAAATTGCAGATGCCGATATCGTTGTGTGCAACAAAACTCTGCTTGATTCGCACACAATGCGACTTGCAAAAAATCTGAAATATATAGGACTTTTTGCAACAGGCTACAATAACATTGACCTTGACTACTGCACCAAAAACGGCATAACCGTCTGCAATGCAGGCTCATATTCTACAAATGCGGTTGCACAGCACACATTTGCGCTCATTCTTGAACATTTCAATCACACTGCGGAATATAATCGGTTTGTTCAGGACGGAAAGTGGAAAAGAAGCAAAACTTTTTCACCGTTTGTATATCCGCTGAATGAACTTGCAGGAAAAACACTCGGCATTGTCGGACTCGGAAACATCGGAAAGGCTGTTGCAAAAATTGCAAGCGCTTTTGATATGAATGTAATCGCATCGAGCAGAACTCCGAAAAATATTGACGGAATCAAAGATGTTTCATTTGACGAACTTCTTGAAACAAGCGACATTGTAAGCGTTCATTGTCCGCTAAATACACAGTCGGAAAATATGTTTGACAAAAATGCCTTTGCCAAAATGAAACAGGGTGCATTGTTCGTAAACACGGCAAGGGGCGGCGTTATGGTTGAAGAAGATTTGCTTGAGGCACTCGAAAGCGGTCACCTCGGCGGTGCGGCAATCGACACCCTCAAGGTTGAGCCTATGGTTGAGGACTGCATTCTTATGGGTGCAAAAAATTGCATCATCACCCCCCACATCGCATGGGCGCCCGTTGAAACCAGAGAACGCCTTATGGGCATAGTTTCGGACAACATCAAAAATTTTCTGAACGGAACTCCGACAAATAAAGTAAATTAACGGTGAGCCGACTTTTTATGTTCGTGAAGACAGCTTTAATTAAATGTAAAATTGAAAATTGAAAATGGAAAATTAATGTCGGGAAGACAGTTTGTAATGTCAAAAAACATATTATGTCCGAGCGTAACATTGCAACCGTTCGCACAATTCTGTAGGGGCGTTCATTGGACGCCCGTCAAGTAACGGCAGAAAATTTATGATGAAAATAAGCTGTATAAATGAGATACAGTTACCGAAATAATGCAGGGGCGAACCGTGTTTGCACGCAATGCGTGCAAATTTGAATACACAGTTTATGTTATATCAAAACATATTATATAAACATAAATATTCATCAAAGCGGGCGTCCAATGAACGCCCCTACCGGTTTGCAACATTTACAAAATTTGTTTTAACATACAAATTGTACGATTACTTGTGGGAGAACACGGTTCTCCCCTACAGATTATACACTGCTTTTATTGTATAAAAAGCTATGTGTATAAACATAAAAATTCATCAGTACAGGCGGATGATATCTGCCCAACAGAACGACAACCGCATATCAAAAAGCAAACAACCGCCCACCAAGAAAGTGAGCGGTTGTTTTTGTAGTATTAGGAAATTGGGATTAGATTACAATTACTGCTGTCTTTCGCAATAACTTGAAAGGCCTGTGTTAGGATCTGTGTATTTGAGCATATCGTTGCCAGCGTCATATGTGTAGTTAAACTTCTGTTCGCCTACTGTCATAACAAGGTCTGTACCCTCAAAAGTGTAGTTACCCGAAACAGTCACACCGCTCATTTCGCCTGAGAATGTGCCGTCCTCTGCAAATGTGTATGTGCATTTCAAAGTTTCGGGATCAACACCGTTTGCTGTTGCGTAGTCATCAATTGAAACCGCTTTACCGTCTGTACCCTCAAGTGCGGTAACAGTCCAAGTACCTACCACGCTTGCCGATGAATCGCCGTCTTTTGAATCAGCGGCACTGTCGTCAGCAGTTTGTGATGCCGAACTTTCGTTTTTGCTTGATGAACCACCGTCATTACCGCAGCCTACAAGACCTACTGTGCCTACCATACAAATTGCGAGCAATAAAGCTAACTTTTTAATTTTTGTCATAGTGGATTACCTCTTTCTGATTTTGATTTGCGGAAACACCGCAATTTTGTGCTTGCTTCAATGATAGCCAATTTAATGCAACATTTCAATAGTTTGGCACAAACATCAATCTTTTGGCAAAAAACATATGACAATCGGATATAATATTTTTCAAATTTATGGTATAATCTAAGTGCAGTTAATCATTGCTCCGAATTAAATTATTTCAAAGGAGGCGATATCTTGAAAATTGCAGTTATTGACGACGAAAAGCCTCAGGCAGACATTCTCTACTCAATCTGCAACGCATATTTTGGCGGACACAAGCAAAATGTGCAGATTGATTGTTTTCCTGACGGAATAGCTTTTTTCAATTCATTCAAGGAAAGCACCTACAAAATAGCCTTTGTAGATATTTTTATGGAGAAGATGAACGGCATTGCCGTGGCTGAAAAGCTTCGTGAAAAAGACCGTGATATTCTTATTGTATTTGTCACAACAAGCCCCGATTTTATGATGCAGGCATTTTCCGTTCACGCTTTTCATTACATAACAAAACCCTACAAAGCTGAGCAAATTTACAAGGTACTTGATGATGCCTCGTCATATGTATCGGATAATTCAAAATACATTGAAGTTATGTGTGACCGCCGAAACACGCTGATTTCGCTTAAGGAAATTGTTTCTGTTGAATCCGATGCACATTATATCAACATAGGTGTTGTTTCGGGACTTAGATATCGCACACGAATGACCATTGCAGAGTTTCTCAAGCTTGCAGACAACGACACCCGTTTCATACCCGTAAACAGGGGAATCGTGCTGAATGCCGATTACATAAAGGACATTGAAGGCTCTGTATGTGTTACAGGCAACGGTGAAAGATTCCCGATTAAAATTCGTGAAAAAACTCGGATTGAACAGAGTATCCGTGAATATATGTTCAAAAAAATCAGAGAAAACCAGCGGAGGTGAACATGGACGCATTCATAAAATTTCTTCAGGCATTTTTCAGCTTTGTCATAATAATACCGTTAAGTTTATTCTGCCTTTTACCGTTAAAAACTTACTAAATTTCTGATTATCTTTTCATAAGTTGGTAAATGCCGATATATCCCGTATTTTAGGGCTTTATCGGTATTTTCTTTTCGGAAGATACCTTGCATAAGCTGGCATTTACCAGCATGAAAATGCAACCAAAAGTAGTAAATGAGTAGTAAATATAAGCTCCGATATTAACAAGCCAGCCTTTCCAGTTCTGCTTTTGCAGATTGAAATGTGCCGTGTGCATAATAGCCAAGTGTCATGGTTATGTTAGCGTGTCCCATGAGATATTGCAGAGTGTTTGGGTTCATTCCTCTGTTTGCCATATTCGTACAATAAGTATGTCTGAATGAATGTGGCGTGATGTTCGGTAACTTGTCCGTGTGATACTTGTTATACTTCTTAATCAGTCCTCGCACCATGCCCTCATAGTTTCCTGCAACTTTAGGCAAGCCCTCACGATTTAGGAATAGGAAATTGCTGTAACCACCTACAATCAGCGGTTGTGCCTTTCCTCTGTTCTTTAGTATTCTTTGGATTGCTTGATAAGCCCGTTCTGTCAATGGAAGTTCCCGTTTTCCGTTTTTGGTCTTTGGTGTTTCAATATAGTAGCCCATTTCGCTATCTTTCAATAACTGGTGGTCTATATTGAGTATTCTGTTCTGCATATCAATATGCGTCGTCAGTCCGCAAAATTCAGAAATACGAAGTCCCGTTTCCAGCAGAAGCACAACCTCATCATAATACTTACTGTAAATCTTGTCCTTTTCCATAAAGGCAAGCAGGTGTTCTTCCTGCTCTGGTGTAAGGATAACTTTCTGTTCGGTATCATCTTCCAGAACATCACTTAACTTAAATTCAAATGGGTTCTTTCTGATACAGTCGTCTTGTATTGCCATGTAAAATGACGCTTTCAAGGAACGTTTATAGTTATCAATCGTTTTATAGGCATATCCTTTTTCGCTCATTCTGATAGCCCATTCTTTAGCGTCCGACTGCTTAACCGTATCAATCGCCCTCATACCTAATGGGTCATTTTTCAAAGCGTTCATAAGATACTGTCGTCCTTTTTCAGTAGCCCTTTTGATGTTCTTTCTTTGACTGTTCTTCTTGTCGTAGAGCTGGCAGACTGTCATTTTACCGCCGACTGTGTCGATACCGTCGTTAAGGTCTTTTTTTATCTGTGCTTCTTTTTCCCTCAACGATATATCATCACGCTTTCCAGCAGGTGTCTTGTCTGTCGGTACAAGTTTCCAAGAATAGATAAATTGTGGCTTTCCGTATATATCGGTATATTTATAAACGTATCTTCCGTCTTTTCGCTGGCTCTCTCCATTACGCAAATTGCGATTTTTACTGTCTTTTCGTTTCACATTAGACATAGTGTAAAGCTCCTTTCCGTCATGGAATGAGCCGTGATACGCTACTAATATTATACCATATCTACGGCTCAATGACATTAGATTTCGTCCAATGTATCTATGATTTTTTCAAATTGTTTTCGCTTAATCTGAATACGATTACCGTTCACGATAACCCAGCCAGCGTCAAGATTTTCTTCGGCTAATTTACGCAATTTCTTTTCGCCAATACGGAAGTATTTAGACGCTTCTTCAATCGTCAGCGTATATTTTTCCCAGATAGGCACATCAGTATTGTTCATAATCTATGCACCCCCTTTACTGTGTGTCATTTTTTTACAAGCAGACAAACGGCTTTGGAAAGCTCCGTTAGTATCTCAACTATTCCCATTCTTGTGGGCAGAACCGCACCATGCGGACGTATCATTATTCTGTGAGGATAGGTCGTGGCAAAACGACTATTCCAACAGTCGCTCTCGGATCACTGCGTGGGTCGCTCGCTTTCTTTTGGAAAGGTCATGGCGTACAGTCCCCGTGGCTTGCTATCTCACAAACGTATCTGTCTGCTTTATTCAGTTGTCAAAGACCAGACGGGCATAATCAATCCCAATATGAATTAGAAGCGTTTAATATCAAAGTTTAAGATTTTACGAATAATCGCTTCTTTGATAAAACCTTTCATTTCCAAATCTACCGCAAGACGTAAGTTGTTGTTATCGTCGTAAAACGGACGCATACAGCACTGATTGATATATGGGTCATAAAATTCCAAGATTTTTGAAATTGCTGTTTCGTCGCCGTCGCAGGCTTTGGAAATAACCGTGAAAGTCGGTGTCAGCTCTTTTGGCATTTTTCTTTTTCCTCCTCAATCAGTTGCTTTAACTTGTCTAGTGCTTGTATTCTGCACTTCGTTACATTCGCTCTGGAACAGTCAAGCATTTTCCCAATGTAAGTGTCCGTGTCGCCAATGAAAAAATACTGTAAAACGATATTACGCTTTCGTTCTTCAATAGCTTTCAATGCACGAGCCAGTTGTTCATCTTCGATTGATACTTTTTCTCCACAGACTTCAAATACCGCAACATAATCCGTAGAATATGTATCTTCTGTACCTATGGAATTTAAGAGGTCGTCCATAATTTCGGCGAATGGCATTTCTTTTTTCTCTGAACGACGTATCGCTCGATAGAAGTCAATCGCTCTATGACGTATAACTGTTTTAATAGCACAATCGAATTGATGACAGGTTTTTTCTTGTAGTTCTGACGGTTTCATTTTCCTCACCTCCTTTCGCTAGTCGAAAAGAGGTGTCTGCCCCTTTTCATATATACCGCGTTGAAAGTGGGGGACAGCGTAACCAAAATCGAAAAAACTTTAAAAAATTTTTTTCTGGCATGAAAAAAGCCCGCACAAAACATATAGTCTGTACGAGCTTTTAAAACTGTGCTATATTCAGTTGTTATAAAAATGCCGTTAGGTTCAAACTGATTGCGTCGAGGTATATCTAAAATATTCCATAATGACAACTCCTTTACGGCACTATTCTAATTTAATCAGACAGAAAAGAAATTGCACCGTTTTTAATTTCTAAGATTTCGTCGGCTTCTTCTGCCAAATGCTTACTGTGTGTAACCACAACAACACATTTTCCTAATTCATGTGCAGTCTTTTTCAGCAAAGCAATGATTTCATCAGCGGTAGTTTCGTCAAGATTTCCCGTCGGTTCGTCTGCCAAAAGTACATGAGCGTCGCTGGCTAATGCTCTTGCAATCGCTACACGCTGTTGCTGTCCGCCAGATAGTTGCAATACATTTCTCTGCCAGTATTCTTTTCCAATGCCGACTTCTTCCAATAATTTTTCAGCATTTCCACTACCACCTAATTTGACATTTTCAACCGTTGTCAAATAATCAATCAGATTATAATTTTGAAATACCAATGAGATATTATGCTTTCTGTGGTAATTCAGCCCTTTTTTTGTAATGTCCTCGCCATTGCAAAGGACAGTCCCTTTTACCGCTGTGTCTAAGCCTGCTAACAACGATAAGAGTGTTGTTTTTCCTGCACCACTCGGACCGACAATAGTATAAAAAATACCCTCCTCGAAAGTAGCAGATACATTATTCAAAATGGTTTTATCTTTTTTTGTTTTGTAAGCATAGCTTACATTCTTTACTTCTAACATTTTCGTCGTCCTCCTAACTCATTTCCGATAAAATATCTTTCGGGTTTCTCTTTAGTATTACAATTCCAGATACCAGAACAGAAGCCGTTATCAACACAAGAACACTTGCTCCGTCCAACAGATACATTTCTGGCGTAACCTCTACGCTGATATTCTGCACGTCCTGCTTTGGTGCAACATATTCTGTGGATACTTTTCCCTCGTTATTTTTTTCTTCTTCCTGCATTTGCTGAACCTGCTGTGATACCAGATAATTTGCAGTTACTTTGGAAACGGCAGGAGCGACAGCAAAGGATAGCATAAGGGAAAGAACAGCAATCATAATCGCTTCACTCCAAATCTGCCCGATAATTCTGAATTTCGGAACACCGAGAGATAAGAAAATGCCGACTTCCTGCACTCGATTTTTCAGCCAGAACAGAAATACTAAAACAAGGATAACAAAACTTGCAACAGAGATTACCAATATCATCATTTCGCTTACTTTTGCTAAATCATTGAAGTTTGAGGACATGGTTTCGGAATTTCCGTTATTGTCAATCAAATCATATTGCTCCCAGTTGATGTCTACTTTTTGCAGATTTTCTTTTACTTCGTCGTAAGCTTCCACATCTTCTACTTTGAAATAGGCTCTTTCATATAATGGACTTGTTTCACCCTCTGCCTTTTCTGGAAATCTCAAATCTGTAAATATTACATTTTCCGAACGGTAAGTATCTCCCTGCATAAGTGGGGACATCTTTTGATCCACTTGATAAATTCCAACAATCTCAGCTTCTGATACCTTTGAATTTTCAGTATCGTGGTAATCATTAAAAGAAATCTTATCGCCGATTTTCAGATTATTTTGATTTGCAAGTTCCTCTGAAATGACACACATATCTTTATCCTCTGGGGTTATCATTCGCCCCTCTTTGATATGCAGGTTTCCAGATAAAACATTTCTGTCAAGTTTCATATCTTTGTTTCCAATTAAGCTTACACCTCCCTCATCTACACTTTGGTCTACATCTTTATCTTCAATTCTTTTGAAATTTACAGGGTTTACAGGAGTTGTTGCTGTTGTAATATTGTAATCAGCAATTCCTTTTGTTTTTGCCAGTTTCTCAATGTCTTTTATATCTAAGCTTTCAAATTCATTTGTTGTCCAGCCTGACCAAGTCTCCACACCATTGATAATCTCTTTTTCCTGATGGTAGCCACCAAAACTACCTTCCTTATCATTACCAATCTTTTCTGAGTATTCACGAACTCGTTTTGTTCGGTACTCTGCATTTCTTTCTAAAAGAAAGCCTGCACCTATGGCTTGTCTGGTTTTGTCCTGCACCTCAATACTGGCATTTTTGCTCGCCACACCTGCAAGAAGCAGGGTACTGATTGCAAAAACAATCAACAATAAGAGAATACTTTTTATGGGCTTTCTGAACACAGAACGCCTTGCCAATCCAAAAAAATTCATGTACTATCCCTCCATTTTCGCTAATATATCTTTTGGGTTTGCTCGTAATATCGGAAGAATGGAACAGCACAATGCCACCAGAATAACTGCACCACCTAAAAGGAACAACATTCCAATATCTTGTATCTGCAACACCACTTTCAGATTTTCTGTTACTGTTTCTGAACCAGTAATGACATTTTGCAAAACGCCCGAGAACAATTTACCAATGGCTGTTGCTCCTAAAACCGAAAGTGTAAATACACTGCCTGCTTCTAATAAAGTTTGCAGGAAAATTTCACTTTTTGTCTTGCCGAGGCTCATAAAGATTGCCACCTCTTTTTGCCTTGTCCGCATCCACATACATAACAGCAGGGAAACAACAACAGTACCAGTTACCAATGTAAGTACCAGCATAAGATTTGCCACCTTACTGATTTGCTCTAATGGAGCAGACATCTGTTGATAAAGGGTATCGGAAGTGCTAAGTTCTACATCATTTCCGAATATTTTTTGCAAGCTGGTTTCCAGCACATCTAATTTTTCTGGTCTTTTTGAATAAACGCAGAGTTTTTCAAATTCAGCTTCTTTGAACAATTCTTTATAAGTGCTGTTGTCAATAAAGACTTGATTTTCTATTCGATTGACTGCGGTAGTTTCTGTTGGCTGGTCTTTTTCCACATTTCCTGCGGACATGAAAATTCCAATAATTTGAACAGATACTTTTGTTCCGTTTTCTGTACTTAATTCAATCGTATCTCCAACTTTTAGCTCATTTTGATTTGCAAGGTTCGCATTGATAACAGCACCTTTTTTCTCATGTTTGATATAATCGCCAGAAGATAAGCGGTACTGCATTTCTGAAAAAGGGCTGTCCTTTTCCAAATCATCATAGGAGAGCAACGCTATTTTCAAATTTTCCTCATTCGTAGAAGTATTGAGCGTAACGGGAGCAAAACTAGCTGGAAATACATCTTGCCTGCCGATACGGTTGATAGCTGAAACATCTTCCAGCGTTTCAATCTTGTTTACTTCATTCTCTGTTATCTTGCTGTCCTTACTTGTAATTTCAGCTACAATCTTAGAATTTGTCTTTTCCTGCATGGCTTGTTTGGACTCATTTGTAGTCCTTAAAATCATGCTTGTACCTAAAATCATACTGTTTACAAGTATCAAAACAATCAACAAAAGAATGGTTTTTCCTTTTTTTCGCTGTAAATAGCGAAAACCAAGTTGATAAAACTTCATACTTCACACCTCTATTCCCAACGGGCTATGACAACCTTTGTTGCATTGAAATGAAGTGTGTCTGCAAATTCTCCATAAAGATATACTTCAGATTGTTTTTTTACATCGGATATAGAACCCGTTGTTACATTTGTAACACCAGACTGTGCATTTACTGTGGCAATGACAAATTCACAATCTGGGTTATAGGTTACAGAAACAGCATTGTCTTTATTTTCCATTCCCGGTGCTTCTATTTTTATCCCAGCTCCACCCTCAATATCTTTTGCTTGATTTACCAAGCAACCATTGTCTGTAAATTCCAAAACACTTCCTCTCAAATTAGCAGACTCTAATATGTCGTTTCCTTTATTTTCTGAAGAACCATTTGTATTTTCTTCATTCGTATTAGAATTGACAATAGGATTAGACGTATCTGGCTTCTCATTTGGACTTGCACCACACCCCGTCAATGCACAGATACATAATCCAACTGCTATGAATTTACTGATGTTTGTTTTTTTCATTTTTGTATTCCACCTTTCTTGTTCGATATGCCCCTATTGTAAAAGCAAACCATTCTAAAAATCCTGTAAAAAAGTAAGAAAATCATCATCATTTTTTAGAGGATTTTTACAGACTTTTCTGTTATACTGTCTATAATTTATATAGAAAAGGATTGATACATTATGAAAATACTTCTTCTGGAAGATGATTTAGAGTTATGTAAAAATATAAAAATTTCTCTGGAAAAAGAAAACTATATGGTTGATTGTTGCAATGACGGGGAAACTGCTATGCTGTATGCCTTAAATACAGACTATGCTTATGACCTCGCCATTGTAGACCGTATGTTACCGATTATTGACGGTTTGACAATCATAAAATCTATGCGTAAAAAAGGAATTTCTATTCCTATCCTTATCATTACTGCCATGAGTACCCTTGACAATCGGGTTGAGGGTTTAGACGGCGGTGCTGATGATTATTTAGTAAAACCATTTCATATCAAAGAATTGCTTGCAAGAGTTCGGGCATTAACAAGACGCCCTGCCAATATCCAGTTATCTTCCAAATTAGAATATGGAGATTTAACTTTCGATAAAGACAGCCGAACCTTATCTACACCCGTCAATTCTCTTTTATTAACTTCAAAAGAAACCGAGTTGACTTTTGTATTTATGCAGAACCCAGAAACACTATTTTCCCGTGAACAGCTAATCCTTAAAATCTGGGGCAGTTCTTCCGAGGTAGAAACTGGCAATGTAGACAGTTACATTTCTTTTCTGCGAAAACGCCTAAAAGAATTAAAAAGTTCCTGTAAAATAACAACGGTCTACGGTGCAGGGTACAAACTGGAGAAAGAAACATGTTAAATAACTTATACCGAAAACTTCATATTCTGTTTGCAAGTTCTGTTATGCTGATTATTACCCTTGTGATTTCCTTTGTCGTTGCGAACACAGTTCATACAGAGAAAATCAACGAAAGCACCTTATTTCAGAGATTGACAACCTTGCTGATTTATCAAGTGGAAAGTGCTTCTTCGGATATGGACAAAGCACTCAAAACCTACGAAGAGAGTTATCATATTTTTTCTTTAATTACTGATACAAGGGGGAATACCATTTATCAGAGTGATTTCCCATTTCCAACTTCTGCGGACAATCTGTTGCATGATGTAGAAAAGCAGATTTCTACACAACCATTATCACAAATAGAAAACAGCACAACTTCACAAGGCGGTTTTCTGGAAATAAGAGGAACACATCACGATACTTATTTTGTTATTCCTGCTACAATTAGGACAGCAAATGATACCGTGTATCATGCAACCTTTCTTTATCAGACAGCCAGTTTGACGGATATTTTACAAAAAACATTGCCTATATATCTTCTTATCTGGTTTTTGGCTTGTATCGTTGTTATCGTGCTGACCCGTTATCTGCTGAAAAAGTCGTTTGCTCCAACGGAACGAATACTGCAAAGCCAAAAAGATTTTGTTGCAACAGCGTCCCATGAATTAAAATCTCCACTTGCTGTTATGATTTCCAACACGGATATGCTTCTTGATAATGTTTCCTTAAACGAGCAGGCAAAGCAAGCCGTACAGACCATAGATTTTGAATGTATGCGGTTATCCCGTTTAGTCAAAGATATGTTGCTTTTGGCTTCTTCCGACGCTAAAACATGGACATTGCATAAAAGCACAATCAATGTAGATACCTTGCTCATTACGTTATATGAAACCTACGAACCCGTCTGCATGAAGCAGAATTTAGAACTAAAACTGCATTTATCCGAGGAAAGTTATCCTGCTATGTTTACCGACAAAGACCGATTATTTCAAATCTTGTGTGTCTTTATGGATAATGCCATTCAACATTCCAAGAATAATTCTTTAATAGAGATAGAAGTAATCGCCACCGAAAAAAATATTGCTTTTTCTGTGGTAGACCACGGGCAAGGCATTTCTGATGAAGATAAGCAGTATATCTTTGACCGATTTTATAGTGGCGACAAGTCCCATACGAACAAATCGAATTTTGGACTGGGACTAAGTATCGCCAAAGAATTAACTCAAATGCTGAACGGTATTATCATTATCAATGATACTGCTGGTGGAGGTGCTACTTTTACTGTTAAATTTCCTCTGAAATAGATTAAGGCTTGCAGATCATACACTATGTATGGAGCAAGCCTTTTTTCAAATCTTTGTCTTTTTGGTAATCTTGTAAATATATTCTTCTGGGGTAGGGCGTTTATTACCAAAATATTTTTTGAAATTTGCCTACACTTCTGGGGCGGTGCTATTCATAGCTTCATCAATCGTCGCTTCAATATCTGCCCGAACATCAGCCAATGATACACCGCCAGCTTTTGCACCAGCTTTCAACGCTTTTTTTATATCTCGCTTTTTTAGTCCTATCATAATAACCTTTCTTATCATAATTGCAAATTTATAAATTCATTAGTATTAAAACTGAAATTCAAATACATTACTAAAATCATTGTTCAAGACATAATAAACTTTATTTTTTTCTGTAGAATATACAAATGAAACCCTAGTTGCCCACAAGTCTTTTTGAGAAACAGATTTTAATACTTTAAATGCGTCATTTACTGAAAAATCTTTATCATATCCTGCCAATAACTCTTTAGCCACTTCGTATCTTGTATCCCCAGAAACAATGTACGGCTTTGTTATATCTGGTTTTAGAATAGAATAATTTGTAATAAGTGAAAAATTTTCTTGTTCATATCTATACCCAATTCCAGGTTCAATAATTAAAACTCGTCCTTTTTTATCAGAAAGCATAGCTTGCATAGTAGCATCTGGTGCATAAATAATTTTTTTCTTTTTAACAATGTCCAAGGCTTTATCAAAAGAAATCTCTGCCTTAATGAATTTTTCTGTTAATTCAGATATTGTAATACAATCCTCGCTTTCTATATACCTTGCATTTTCATTACCATGAACATAAAGAAGTGTTCCTACATTACCATTTTTATTTATCCCATGAAATGAATGATACAGACCGTCAGGCATTTTAATACCAATATAAAATCTATTTTCTTCGGTAATTACAGTATGATCCCATACAGAAAGGTCAATATCAAAATTAAAACCAACAATTTTATCTATACCATTGTAAACAAATCTTGTACACATATAATCACTCCTCAAAATACTATTTCAAATAGTCATTTAACTAATCTAATTAGTATTTTAAAATGTTTTTAAACTCAAACATATTATATTCGCACGTTTCGATTGAATAGCCTGAACTAAAGTAGGCTAAAGAGAGGGTAAACATAACGCTATTGCGCCCTACTAAACCCTTTTCTCCTGAAAATTTCGTTTCGTGCAATAAGAGATTAAACCAGGGTTCATCTACTTGTTTTTTGCCTTCTGTACCGCTTAAAACCGTTAGACTTGAACGAGTAAAGCCCTTATTATCTGTTTGTTTGAAAGACCAATCTTGCCATTCTTTGAAAGAATAACGGTAATTGGGATCAAAAAATTCTACATTGTCCGTTCTTGGTATACGAGCAATCCCAAAATGATTGCACGTTAGATCAACTGGCAAAGACTTTCCAAAATATTCTCGGATATTTTGCGAGATTATTTTGGCTGCTTTGACAGATTTAAATTCTGATTTTGAAGTCACATAGACTGGCGTTTCTAAAACAAAATATGCTTGATAACCTTTATCAGATTTGATAATTAACGTAGGCATAAAACCTAAATCAATAGCTGTTGTTAAAATATCGCTTGCTGAAATAGTTTCTTTTTCCGTGTGAATATCAAAATCAATAAAGAAGGTATTGATTTGTCTTAAATTGTTTTCAGAATGTCCTTTAGTGTATGAACGGTTTTCGTCTGCATACGTACCATAACGATAAACGTTTGGTGTCCAATGCGTAAATGTATCTTGATTTTCGTGAATCGCTTCTTCGGAAGTCAGAACAACGCCACGTCCGCCAATCATGCTTTTTTTTGAGCGATACGCAAAAATAGCCCCTTTACTTTTACCTGGCTTGGTAGTGATTGAGCGAATTTTACTATTTTTAAATTTGTACTTTAACAAGCCGTCATGAAGCACAGTTTCTACAACAAAAGGGATATTCATTCAGCTGTTCTCCTTTCTTACGAAAATTAATTAGTTAGAAGCTACGATCAAAGTTGAATCACAACAAAAAAGGCAATCAACTAAGTTTTTCTTAATTGATTGCCTGGTATCTTCTTAAAGACTTGAAATCCCCTCAAAAACCCGATATAATGGGTTTACAGATATTTAAGTATCTGATTAATAAAGTAATTAAATACTTTACCAAATTTTGGGTCTCGACTTCTTTAATTGATTGGTGGTAATCAATTAAGGCTCGCAGTTAAAGTTTCTCAGGCTTTAACTGGTCGTGGCTCTTTTTTTGTATTCTTTATTCAGTTCGTTGTTTCGTTATATCTAGTATATCGCTTTTTAAAAAAATAAGCAATGATTTCGTGCATTATTCACACGAAATCATTGCTTTTTTCTTCTTCCATTTCTAACTCCAATGTTACTTGTTCTGTTTCTGGTTCTGGTTCTGTTGGCTCATTTGGGATTAAATCCACTACTAGCGTTGAGTTAGTTAACTTTGCAATTTGTTCTAGTGTTTTTATGGTTGGATCTGATTTTCCTGATTCTATTCGTGAATAATTTGATCTACTCATTTCTAATTCTTGGGAGAATTTTTCTTTTGATTTGGTACCTCTCATCTTTTTTAAGCTTTCTCTAAATGCTAGTTCCAAGTTTCTCCCCCCTCTTTTTGTGTCATAAAATTCACGCTTTATTTAAATTATAGCTTTTAATATCTTAATAAACAAGTGATTAATCACTTGTGATTTGTGATAAGTGATTTGTGATTAATATATAAAAGCCCTCTTTAAAGGGCTTTTATGTTTATTTTGAAAAAGAGATAAAATCAATATATCCCTTTTCCCCAATTTTTACAACGGCATTGTAGGGCTTTTTCTCTTTGTTTTTGATTCCTTTTACCAGGGTTTCTTTTCCCTCCAGTAATTCTTTTACATTCGTTTTGGTTAGTTTTTTCTTTCTAAAATGTTCAGCTAAAGTAAACTTACATTCAGGATAATTTGAACAACCATAAAACGATTTTTTTAATACAATATTGTTGCCACACTTAGGACATTTTCCTACAAGGGGTCCCGAGCGCTTAGTGGGAATTTGTACCCCTTATCGATACAAATTCCCCGTAGGCGCTAGGGACCTCTTTAGCTTCTTGGAAGCTGTCAGTAGTATATCTAATAATTTATCTCCATTCCCTTTAGTAACGTGTAACTTTCCAAATTTAAAAAAGCGACTCATAGAATTATTTCCTCCCGTTAAATAATAGATAACTATTAAAAATAGACAATACTTGCTCATAAGTAACGGTACTTAAATTGTTTACTTTGGCGTGTTTCATTGCTTGATGAAACTGATTTTTAGTAAACAGTTGACGATATTCTCGATTGACCCATTTTGAAACAAAGTACGTATATAGCTTCCAATATTTATCTGGAACATCTGTGGTATGGCGGGTAAGTTTTATTAAGACACTGTTTACTTTTGGTTTAGGATGAAAGCATTCCGCTGGCAGCTTAAGCAATTGCTGAATCGAGACTTGAGTGTGCAAGAGCAACCCTAGTGTTCGGTGAATATCCAAGGTACGCTTGTAGAATCCTTCTTCAACAATCAGATAGATGTCAGACGCATGGCTTTCAAAAACCACTTTTTTAATAATTTGTGTGCTTAAATGGTAAGGAATACTCCCAACAATTTTATACCTCTGTTTGTTAGGGAATTGAAACTGTAGAATATCTTGGTGAATTAAAGTGACACGAATGTTCAGTTTTAATTTTTCTGACGATAAGTTGAATAGATGACTGTCTAATTCAATAGACGTTACCTGTTTACTTATTTTAGCCAGTTTCGTCGTTAAATGCCCTTTACCTGTTCCAATTTCGTAAACGGTATCGGTTTCTTTTAAATTCAATTGTTTTATTATTTGGTTGAGTACTTTTTCACTCGTTAAAAAGTTTTGAGAATATTTTATATTTTTGTTCATGTAATCACTCCTGAAGTGATTACATCTGTAAATAAATACAGAAGTTAAACGATTTGTTTGTAATTTTAGTTATCTGTTTAAAAAGTCATAAGATTAGTCACTGGTAGGAATTAATCTAACGTATTTATTTATCTGCGTAATCACTGTTTTTAGTCTGTTTCAAAACAGTAGATGTTTTATCTACATTACGCATTTGGAATACCAACATGACGAATCCCTCCTTCTTAATTACAAATTTTTAGCATCTAATTTAACTTCAATTCCTATTATACACAAAATTTTAAGAAAGTCAATAAATAATCATAATTTTCTAATTGTGTTATTGACTACACTAATTCAATTAGCTAGAATTGTGTTTGTATGATATTTTGAATGAGGTGCATAACTATGAAAACCACTAAAGAAGCAGTAATAAAAGCAACATCAGACTTAGCAGATGAAAAAGGATTAAATAACGTTTCGTTAAAAGCTGTTGCTCAAAAATTAAACATTCGTACACCATCTTTATATAATCACATAGAAAGTTTAGATAATCTTCTTTTAGAAGTTGCTCATAATGGTATGCGTGACATGAATGAAAGAATGATGAAAATTGCCGTTGGAAAAATAGGGAAAGAAGCAATTAAGTTAGTTTCTATCGAATACCTAAACTATATGATTGAACACCCCGGAGTTTATGAAACAATTCAATGGGCTGTGTGGCACGGAACAGAGGAAACAGCAACCATTTTTAACAACTATCTTTCATTATTAACTACTCTTATCCAATCGTGCAGTCTTAACAAAGACAAAACACTTGAAATATTAAATATGCTTACTGGAATAATTCACGGTTATACAACTTTGCAATTAGGAAACGCTTTTTCTGCCTCAGATAAAGTTAGATTTGAATTAGCTGAAGCGATAGATACTTTATTAGTCGGGATTTTCCAGAAGTATAAATAATATATTTAGGCTTGCAAATCAATACAGAACTGCAAGCCTTTTTCTTTTATCCTACAATCTTCCAGTTGCTATCCTTATGTAGCACAAGCTCATACTGTGATACTTGTGTCGCCTTTGTCTGATTATCAAGGAATTTTACAGCTACTTTAACTTTCACATTATCCCCGTCCTTTGTAAAGATAGGGTTTACCAGTTCAGAATAAAGGTAGTCCCTGCCGATAGGCTCAATCACATTTCCAGATACATAGTAAGCAAGCTCTTTTTCTGTGGCTGTTGGATAGAGCTTAAAGAATGTTTCCAGAAATGCGGTAGCGTCATTTACCGTATCAGCGTCCACGCTTGCGTCTGCTTCTGGTGTCTTAGGCTCATAGTCTGATTTTTCGATTGCTGGTGCAAGAGTAGGGTTCTGAATGATTACCATATCCCCGTCAGCGTCTACATGGACTTTTACAGTATAAGTCGCTTTCACATTGCTTGTCTGTTCTCCCTCTTTTATCTGCTGATCTACTTCGTAGGTAGCAGAAAAAGTGTCCGTTCCCGATTGCTCGATATGCCACACAATCACATCTGTAACTGTGGAGCTGGTCGGTATATCCGTTCTGATTGTATCAACATTCAAGTCTTGCAATTCCTTTGTCAGATAACCGCTGATTGCCTGCGTCCTTGCTTCAATCGCTTCTTTGCTGTTACTCCATGTGTAATAAGACTTCGCAAAGTTCTTCACGAAATTTTCTATCCCGTTGGTGTCCTGCAAACGAAGTTCAATGATTTCTTTTTCATGGGTCGTGTGCTGGTCGATAGCCGTAAAATTCTTATACACCCCAAAGCTCACGCTTGCGATAAGCACCACCCACAACGCAATCACGGTTTTCTTATGTGTGCCTACCTTGACAGTACGCACCTTTTTTTCTTTGACATTTTCTGTCTGTTTCTTATTCTTCTTAAACATAATGTTATCCTCACTTTCTATTGTTTTACTCGTCCTGCACCGATTAAGTGCTGTTGCCAGTAACTATTATTTAGGTCTGCATATCCTATCGGATTTCCTGCGTGGTACATCTGCGTCGGCGAAACAAGAATACCGACATGTGTTACATAACTTCCAGCGTTATAGGTAGAATGGAAAAATACCAAGTCCCCAGCCTTTGCCTGCGAGAGTGGAAGATGTTGGGTGGCGTCATACTGTGCTTGTGCTGTTCTCGGTAAGGAAACACCAGCTTTTCCATAGCACCATTGCGTCAGCCCCGAACAGTCAAAGGAAGTGTTAGGATTGCTACCGCCATATACATACTTCCAGCCTTGATACTTCAATGCTTCATTCATTACTTTTTGTGCCAGTTCTCCCGATACCTGCGGAACAGTTAAATACTGATTGACTAATTCGACGTAAAATTGATTGCCATACTGATACCGCCAGCCCCCGTTCTTCGCAACGGCTATCGGGTTGGTGTAGGTTACTTTCTTTCCACCCGATTTTTCACGGGCGAAGCTCTCTGCAAGATTAAAGGTGTGTTTCTTTCCTTTTCCTGCCACATATCCCACATAGCCACCGCCATAGTTATAAGACTGTATCGCTACATTCAAATCGTCGATACCTTGATTTTTGCAGGAAGAAAGCAGGGACGCAAAATACTTACACCCCTGCTTGATTGAGCTTTCCGTATCTAAGGAATTAGGCGGTAAACCAAGACTTTCCGAACTCTGCATAACATCTTCTGCCGTACCGCCACTTTCTACTTGAATGATAGCCAATAGCACATTGACATACTCGGAAATACCGTATTCTCTGGCGTACTTTTCTACCATAGGCTGATGTTTCAAGACTTCTGCGGATAAGTTCATACCCGTAATGCCAGAAGAAAAATTGCTGTTCTCGTCGTCGCTGTCCGCACTAATCAAGACACCAAAGAAAAGCACCAGAGAAAAGAGGATAGGAAACAGAGTGCCAATGATAGCGATATGTTTCAGTTTCATTTTTTCTTCTGTCCTTTCTTCATCACAAGGTTACGAGTTTTCTCTGTTGTCTGCTGGTTCTTTTGGACGGTTTGCGTCTGCTGAACCTTTGTCCTGCGGTCTTTTGTGTAATTCTGGCGTGTTTCCTGCGATACCACTTTTTCTACATTCTGCCTATGTACTGGCTGTGCCGACTGGGTCGCTTTCTTATCAGAAGCACCAGAAGATAACGGACGCTCTTTGATAACATTTGTCTTGACTGGCTCACTTGCTTTTGAAGTGGTCGCTGTGGCAGGACGTTTGACTTCCTGCATTTTTTCCGCACTCGGCTTTGAAGCTGTGGCTGGTCGCTCATGGGGACGGGTAGCTCCCGTTGTCGCTGATCCGTCAGCCTTTCGCTGTGCCTGCCTTGCTTCTTGTGCCTTTTGAAGCTCCATACGCTTGTCAGCGATACTCTGTCTATGCTTTTCCTGCTTTTCCAAACGTCCCGTCTGTCTGGACTGCTGTTCCTGCACCATGCCACGCTTAAAGTCGGACACGCTGGACTTTGCCTTTTCCTTTGCGGAATACACCGCATAAGCGGTCTGTGTCGGCATATCCTTGATATTCTCTTTGACAGCATTTGCCTTGTCTTTCACTTTATTTTTCGTATCTAAGACAGCACCCACCTTTGAGCCTGCACGCTGTCCCATACTGGAAGTAGATGTATTGCCCCGACTGTCTTTTGTGGCTGTGTTCCTTGTCGGTTTTCTGTTTGAAATCGTGCTACCTGCCACCGCACCAGCAACACCGCCAGCAGTAACCGCACCAGCAAGCCGTCTTTCCATACGCCTAGCTCTATGTCGCATAAACAGATATGGTCTGCGGAATATCCTGCGTCCCATGTTTTGACTGTCGCCAGCGTTCAAAGAGAACATACTCATTAAATCGCCCAGCTTCATATAAATACCAGCGAAACATACTATCTGCAAGAACGCTACCATAAAGAACGGATAGTCCGTGGAGATGTTATAAAACATACTGGAAATGCTGAACGCCACCGTTACAATGAGCGTTATTCCTGCCCGTGTCATTATGGTATTAAACACCCTTACGATTGCCTGCTTCGCCATGCTTTCATAGCTCGGTATCATGGAAAGTAAAAAGCTGATAGGTAAAAACATTGCAAAGATAATAAAAAGTATCTGGCTAAATAACATCATGCCCGTAAGCAAGAATACAAATATCGTTATCCCTAAATTGAAGAACAGTAGGAAGAACACCATGCCTAAACGGTTCACGACCTGCGGTATCGTCAGATTGTTGTTGTCGTTATCTTCGATTTCTGTTTTCACGACTTCCTCTCTGGTTTTCCCGTCCTCGTCCTCTGGACTTGCCGATACAAGAGCTTCGACACGGTCTGCCCCGATTTCTTCTGTGTTGCTGTTACCGAATTGCAGAAGTAGCCACGGCTGTTCCACTTGAATAGAAAATAGGCTGTCCCGTATCAAGTCCACGCTGTCCTTGCCCTCGCTGTCGGAGTTGGGGAGCATGATTTTTGTTCCCAAGTCCAAAGAAGCGGTACTGATGTCTGATGAAAATTCATTTATCTTCTTGATGTAGTCGGGAGCGTAGGCAATAAACGAAGCGGACAGCACGAACACCACCACAAAGTTGATAACAGCGTGAAGTGCCTTGCTGGTTTCCCGTTTGATAAGTCCCGTATAAGCAACATACATTCCCACCACTAAGATAATGAGAAGCAGGAAACCAACATAGAAGCCCGTAGAAGAAAAGCCGTTCTCGGTTACACCTGCAAGGGTCTGTATGCTCTTTCCGATACTGTCTGCCATATCGTTAATAAAATCAAGTTTATAGGCTTCCTGCACCACATAGCCCGTGGCATTGCTTAAATAAAGGCTTATCGTCCAGACAAAGTTGGTAATGCAGTAAAGCCCGTACTGTACCGATTTTCCAATGCCGTCCAGCCAGTTCCACGGCAACCATGACCAGCTATTATCCACATAAAAATCAAGCTGGTAGTTGGAAAGGGGATATTTTGAGTAAAGATTTTCTGCGTTTATGGTATCGTCCACAAGCCCCGTCGCATGAGCCACCGTCCCCAAAAGTGAAAGCAGGATAAGGGAGAGTGCCACCACGAACAGAGCCATTTTGAGAAAGTGAAGTATCTTCCTTTTTGTGAACGCACCTTTTATCCTTTCTTTCATCACTCCACCTCATTTCTCTGTACGGGCGGTCTGGTATCAAAGGCGTGTAGCAGTTCTTCAAAAACTGGGTGTATCTGTACCACACCGACACGCCCGTATAAGTCCTGCAATAAGCATTGTCCGTTCTCCAAATCACGAAGCCGTTTCTGGTTGTTTTCATCGTCCTTGTCGATACCGAAAAATTCTAAGGTCTGTTTTATCTCGTTGATGTCAGTAGAACGGAAAGCGAATTTTAAGCCGATATTGTTTTTCAGACTTTCCTTTGCCACGTCCCCAGAAGATTGTGTAACGAAATAAACACCTGCCTGCATAGCTCGTCCAGCACGAACCAGCTTGTTAGAGAGCGTTTCTCCTTGTGCCACATTTAAGAACGCCCACGCTTCGTCCAAATCGACAATCTTAAAAATACTTCTGTCCGAATGGATAAAATCAAGGGCAAAGGTACTAATCACAATCAGCATAGATACCGACAATAATTCAATAGTCGTGTATTCTTCAAAGGTCGTGTCCTTATCTGGCAGTACAAGGTCGGCTACTTGAATGATATTGAGCTGGTTATCAAGGCTGATTGCATTTTCCACCGTACCGTCTGAAAACAGCAGATGTGCAAAGTCGTAGTCCGTGAAGCTGTCGATATGGTCTGCGATATTTCTTGATATGGGCGTATCTTCACGGCGTAGCTCGTCTATTACATGGAGCAAGCCCCGACTGTCGCTCTGGGTAACGGAACGAACCGCTTTTCGTAACACGGGGAATTTTTCGCCGTCCCTAGAGGAAATACCCGTAAGGAATGTCAAGATGTCGATTGCCAGACTTTCAGCGTCTTTTACATTCTTCATAATCACGAATGGGTCAAGAAGTCCTGCATTGTCTTTATCGCTGGTAAGATTTACGATATTGATTTCATGGGCGATTTCTGGAAGTGTTTCTCTCCAGTTGCCACGCTCGGCTTTGGGGTCTAAAATGACTGCTTGACCGCCAAACAACACCGAATAATACACCAGAAGATTGTTGCAGAACGACTTTCCACCGCCAAGCGAACCGACAAAAGCAGACGCTAAAGCGTTGGTAACTGTACCTTTTACGCCCTGCGAAGCTAAAGACGGTTGCAGGTACACATTTCTTCCCGTATCAACGGAATAGCCCATATAGATACCCGTAGTTTCCCCTAACTGCTGGGTCGCTCCAAAGCCAAGCCCTGCCAAGAAGTCTGATTTTACATACTGCACATAGTCATTGATATATCGCTTGCTGGCAGGTAAAAATTCAGAATGAAGCCCCAGCATATCCCCAGCAGGACGTACCAGCTTTACATTGAGGTCGTCGTAAAAGTCTTTGACTTCATCACAACGGCGTTTCAGCTCGTCAAGATCGGGTGCAGACACCCGTATAACGTAGCTTAACTTATACATACTTTCTTTTGTCTGGTCTAAGTCCGTTTCCAGCTCGTCCACGCTGTCTAAAGCGTCCACCACATTTGAGCTGGTTTCACCTCCTGCTTGATAAGCGTGATTGTCAAGGTCTTTCAATTCCTTTTTCTTGTTGCGTACGGTTGTTAATGCTTTTCGGTTCTCCACGATTTCTACATTCATAGAAGTATCAACGGGGAATGTGAATTGCTGTTGCTGGAAATAGAAGATTTCACTTGACGGAAAATCAAGCTCGCCGACAATCGCATTGACGGTAAAATAGGACACATAACTTTCCTTGTCCTCATGTTCCAAGCGTAAATACCGCTGGCTTTCTTCAATCACACACCTTGTCGGACGGATAAGGTCGTAGTATTTTATCAGCGTTTCTTTGTTCAATTTTTTTTTGGTAGCTGGTACGCATAATCTTCATAAGCGATACCGTCCCTGCCGTAAAGATGTTCCATGAGATACCCAAAATCATTGATTTCCAAGCGACGCACCTTAAAGCGACGGGAGATTTTATTTTCCAGTAACTTTTCCATTTTCATGTAACGGTTGATTTCATCATTCGGCATGGAAACAAAATCATTCATCAGCGTATGGTTTACTTCATGGAGAAACTCTTTGAATGTCAGCCACGCCGATTTTTTGATGTTCTTCAGATTGAGCTGTTCTTCCGTAACCATGAGCTTAAAGCCAAGAAAAAAGCGGTAGTCCACTTGATTGTTCCCAATCATAGATACTAACGCTTCGGTCTGTTCGTCTATTTTCTGGTAGGCAACTTCCTTTAATTTTCCCGTTACCAGTTTCTTTGACTGCTCCTGCATACTTCGTATGGAGCTTTCTGTGGCAATCTGCAACGCATGAATTTTACCCTCACGGGACTGTGCGATTAGCTGTCGGAAACTGTCATGCACGATAAATTTCTGCTCTGCGGATAGAAAAGAATAGTTGTATGGTACCAGCTCATAATAGGCAAACACTTCATTGTCCTTGTTCCAGACAAGGTTATTGTCAATATATTTTATCGGGAACATAGTTCACACTCCTTACTGCCGTGATTGTTTCATTTAATATCTGCTTATGCAGTTTTACGGCTTTTCCTGCATAAGTGATTTTTGGTCGCAGGGCATAGGTTATCTGTGATTTCAAAAAGCTGTACGGCTTCTTTCCGTCAAAGGTTTTCTGCGACATGAACCAAGTGAGAGCAACGGGAATACCAAAGTATTTGAGAAATGCTCCCTCAATCATGGAAAGTGGGGGAATATCCCCAAACAGAATGATGATAAATTCCGTAATCACAAACCATGTAATCTGTGTAAAAGTAACGGGAAAGGGTAAGTTAAAGTCATTGATTGCATATAAGACTTTTTCCACGTTCCAGATACCCGTGTAGCTTTTAATCTTTTTCAAGTTCTTTCAGCTCCTTTCAAAATAGAAAAGGACAGCCATTTTCAGACTGTCCCTTAAAAGAGAAATACGCTGTCAGTAGCAACAATGCTTGTCGCTGATCTTCCAGCGTTAATATGGTATCTCGCACATACCTCGGCTTGTTTCAATAAAGCAACCGCCCATATCCAAATCTCGCCCGTAGGCTTCATAGTCAATGTAGTTCTGTAAGCTGGGTGGAATGTCGCCAAGTGCCTGCAATTCGTCTATGTAGTAGTAGGCAACGTCTGTCATGGTTTCACAGTCGGGATAATAATAAATATCGTCCTTGTGTTCCACGACTTCTTCCAGCGTCCCGTAGTGGCTGATAAATTCGTCCAGACACTCTACGATATAGTCGGGAAGTTCCTCTATCATTTCATACATCTCATTGAGTTCTTCAATGGAAACATACTCGCCAATCGCAATGGGGAAGTTGTCGGTATCATGGATTGCGTATTCCTCATACTGTTCATTCAAGCCGATTTTTTCTTTTACATCTTCCTCATCAATGGGAAACGTGAACCAAGCACCGACTAAATATCCCTCATTGTATTTGCCAAGATTAGCAATGTAAACCGCCATATCATCAATCATAACCACCACCTCATTTCCTACTCTGGCAGTTCAAAGATACCGTGTTCTGTTACTAAAAATTTCCCGTGTTCCTGCAAGTGAGAAGCATAGGCTTCAAAGTCAAAGTAATATTCTTGACAGTCCTCGGATAAATGCTTAAATGTCGGGTCGTTCATCAGCTTTTGCCTTGCAACATCTATCATGCTTTTGCAGTCAGGATAAACCGTAATCACGTTCCTGCAAATATAAAGTGCTTCTAAATTGTCATATACGGTCAGAAGTGATACATATTCTTCCTGCATATCACTTGAAAGCTGGCGGTACATAAAATCTAATTCGTTGAGCTGATACACGCTTGTATGTTCGTGAACTTCATCAGCATAAGGCAACACCTTTTCGATAATACAGTAATCCCCACTTTCTGCACCGATACCTAACTTTTCTTCAAACTCGGCAACATCTATCGGCAGGTCGAACCAGTATGATATTGTTTCTTCGTCAGTTGTTCCTCTCGTTTCCACCAGTACCCTTGTTTCCTGCATTGTTCCTCACGTCCTTTCTGTTGGTTCATCACATCTTTTAAGTTCTGGTATGAGATACCAAACACATATTTAGAAAAATCTTCTAACTGTCTTTCTTCATAGTCGGCAGGGTTCAGCCGTTTCATTTCATGCCACACCTTACGCTTGTAAGAGGGCAGGTCGGAAATGTATTCACAGCCGACTTTTGCCTGCATATCCTTAAAAATATCGTTCATTTCATCACTCCAATCTGAAATTTAGGTATGAAAAAAGCAGTCAATCCTAAGACTAACTGCTTTGTGTGTATGGATATGAAATTGTTTATCAGACATATTGTTTGAAAAATACATTTAACTTTTGCCCTAGTAGTGTTGGGTTATCTGTATTTACTTCATGTCCTGCATTTTCAATAATAGCTATTTCTGCGTTTTCTATCTGTTGTTGCAATTCTAAAGAAGCTTTTTTATTTATCTTATCCTTATCGCCACAGACAACAAGTACCGAACATGATATTTTTTTCAGTTCATGTTTAAAATTAAGTTCTGTCATAGATTTGCATAGATTGATAAAATCTGTTTTCTGAAAACCCATTTTTTCAAATGCTGAACAAGGCATAATACGGAATATCAGATTTTGCATTTTTAACAGATACTTTGGCATTTCATATTGTGTGCCTATTAACACTAATGAGTTCATTTTTTCTGGGTGTTCTATCGCATACTGCATAGCAAGAATACCACCTAAAGAAAGTCCACAAATATTTAGCGGTTCTTCAAACTGTTCACAGTATGTTTCCAATGTCCGATACAATGTATCATAACATGGTATTTTTCCAAAAAGCCAATCTGATAAATTAGGGCATAAAACTTCAAAATCATCATTGAATACTTTTACGGTATCACTCCAACTTTCAGAAGATTGTCCCAAACCGTGAAGCATTATATATTTCATTCCATCACTCCTAGATACTGTGTTTCATATCCACATTATAACATTCGCATATCAGCACCACAATAAAATTTTATGCACCGATAATCTTATTGAACAGCTCTAACAATACATCTTTCACACCGCCAGCGTTGAATACCAAACCGACAGCAATCAAGGCAACTACCAAGAAGCCGATAAGTTTTGAAAACTCACGCTTGAACCCTAAGTAGATACCGATAACCACAATCGCCATAAGCACTAAGCTCTGTGCGTTTGATAAAAACCATTGATACAAATTTTGTCCGAAATTCATTTAATTGTCCTCACTTTCTTCTAATTGTTTCATTTCATAGTCAGCTTCTTTGCCGACATTCAAAATACACATCAAGACTACGCCGATACCCATTCCCATAGATACCAGCAGGAAATCTTTTAATAATACCCACATTTTTTATCACTCCTAACTTTCCACCAAATCTTTTGCAGGGGTCGTCTGCTGTTTGATTATCATTTTATGCTTTTCTGTGAGCTTTGCCTGCTGTTCGATTGTTTCCATGTAGTCTGTACCGTTTCCTTTATCAATCTTTTTCAGCATTTTCAAGGTTGGTGCTACCTGCCTTTGTACCCAACGCAATGTGCGGTCTAAGGTGTAAGGCTCTGGCTTTGTCGTCAGCTTCAAGCTCTGTCTGTTATCGCCAATAAACCAAGCCCAGCGGTCATTGAGTTTCCATTCATTTTTTCGCTTGTCGGGTTCTTCATCAACAAACCGTACATACTGGTTGATGATAGAAAAGGCGGTCTGCTCTGCGTCATAATAGGTCAGCAAATCTCGTACTGCATAATAGGCACGTTCATTTCTAAGCCGTATCTCAAAACGGTTGATAATGTCGGCTTCTTCAAGCGGTGTCCCTAACTTGACGTACTGCTCATAGTCCTTTTCATAGATACAAAAATACACATCTGATTTCAGCGAACCAAGATAAAGGGTGCGTCCCATATATTCTCTGTCGTCCTCTCTATGCTTGATAAGCTCGCCCGACTGGTAAAACTTATAACTTCTGGACTTTCCGATATATTCCCGTTTTCTGCATTTTTCCGCAAGCTCTGGAATATCCAAAATGCCCGTATGGTCGTTGATAGCAAGGTCGATACGCTTCATCACGCCACCGTCTACGAGTGCGTCCATGAGAAAGTCATACCAGCTTCTTTGCTGTGCCAGCAGGTAACTTTCAAACTGCCTGCAACCACGCCCCTTTAACTCTAAAAGGACACCTTTTTCTTCGTCAGCCGACGTATAGATAAAGATGTCCCCTAAAGAGTAATGCTCCGTATAACTGTAATGTCCATAATCTTCATGGAGCATATAGTTGATATTCAGTTTTAATATGTCTTTGATGATATGCTGTATATCCAGCGTGGGAAAACGAATTTTCACATAATCAAACAGCATGGTAAGCGGTGCTTCTGGATTGAACCTTGCCAGTTCTTTATGCAGAGTTTCCAAAAGCTCCTTTGACGGCTTCATTTTTCCGCTTTCTATCTTATTGAGATATTCTCTTGTGATACCAGAAGCCACCGCCAGCCTGCCTTGTGAGATACCGTAAGCAATCCGTTTCTCCCGTAATTCTTTTATCCATTGTTCTTCATTCAGAACCATACCCCCAATCTGTAAAGTGTGAAGTTTTTTTAGGCGACTTCACAGCCGATTTTTGCTAGGAAACCATGCCAGAAGCCTTATGTTTCCTATGTTTTTTGTCTATTGTCTATTTGCAAACGTACCCCTCTGTTAGATACCGAGGGGTTTTATCAGCGGACGGGACAAGCCCCGTCCGCCAAGAACGGAACTTGCGGTTGAGAACCGCAAAACCCGTCCTTGTCGTCCGTGTCTGTGTCCTGCTGTGAACCTTGTATGCCCTCATAGATAACCGCAAAATCTATTCTTTCATCTGAAAGTGCTTCTTTCATTTCTTCAGACAGCCCTTTAAGAAATACATTACATTGCAGACAAGCCTTATCTAAAACTCGAAATCGAAAATAGATTATCCTGCTTTCAACGCAATGTCTACTTTCCAACCTCATTCTAAACTTATGAGGAATGTTGATTTTTTCACGAATAACATCATCAATGATTTTATCTATCCTTGAATGAAATCGCAGATTTGGATTGACAGAATAATCTAAAAAACAATCTAACATATATTTCCTGCAATCCGTTGTAAAAATATCTGTATTCAAGCACAAACAGAGGTAGTTTTTCTCTGTGGGTGCGTGATAAACATTTAATGTGTCCTTATTCAATCACATCTTCCTTTCCTTGTTGTTCTGGCATGACTTGTCTTTCTTGTGCAAGCCTGCCGATTGTTTGTAAAAAATCATGTCCTTTGGGGACTAAAGGCGTGTAAAATTCGCTTATCACGCTTGTTCCCATATCACAATAGCCACGCCCCTTGATACGCTTCTGGAAAAACTGCTTTTTCACATCTGAACCGAACAGCATACCGTAACCTAATTCGCTGATACGCCCAAGTCCCACACGGAAATTGAAGTTATCTCTGATACCGTCAGAGAAATACTTTGCGTCTGGACGCTGGCAGGCAACGATAAGGAAATAACCTGCTTGTCGTCCTAACATAACGATTTTCTTTAACTGGCTAAGCAAGCCCACGCTTTCCTTTGTCCCCAGCATTTCAAAAAATGCCACATATTCATCAAAGATAAGAAAGCAGGGTGGCAGTCCCAGATAGGCGTAGTTTTCGCCCGTCTTATAGTTCGGGTGTTGCTTCATTTCCTCACTTCGCTGTACCATTCCCTCATAAAAGGCATTGACACAATCAATCATTTCTTCTTTGGTGTGATACACATTTCCCATAACTGTCCCTAAGTCTGCAAGGTCAGCGTTCTTCGGGTCTAAGATGTAAAGGACAGCGTTGGTATGCAGTAAGGCTTCAATAAGCGTCAGCAGAAAATAAGTTTTACCGCCACCCGTTCCACCAGCAATCAGAGCGTGAGGGAGTGCGTCATATTCCCAGACAAGATTTTTCATCAGTTTCAGACAGCCGTTTTCTGCCCGTACTTCATCAATGGTAATGCGGTTCGCTATCATATCATAAAGCAGGGTATATTCAATATAGCCGTCATGCAGGGTCTTGTCGGTCAGCTCACAATATAAGCCACTTTCCAATTTATCCTCTAACCGTAAAAGCTGGTCTTGATATTTTCCCAGCGTAATTTCACAGCGGATATGAAGCAGTCCCTTTTCCATTTGATAATAAATCTTTGGAAACCAGACGATTTTTTCCCTTGATCTGCTTTGCAGGTCAGTAAAAAAACCGCTGTCTTGTACGGTATCGGCTTCATACCACTTATTTTCCAGTACCATTCTTGCCAGCTTTTGACGGTGCAGGAGCTTCTTGAAACTATCGTAACAGAAGTGGTAATACAGAAAAACGACCAATGCACAAACACCAGTCGCTATCAGTATAGTTATGAAGTTGTAAGGGGAAAGCGTCAAGCCGTTCTCTAACAAGCTGAAATGTTCCCAATCAGTACGCATGAGCTGTTTGATATTCAGTAGCAGGAGAACCGCCACGAATACAAACAGAAGCGTTCCTATGGAAAAGTGGTAGACAAGGTGCTTGTCGCTGGCTCTGATACGGTGTCCTTTGTTAAAAATCTTTTGCATAAATCAATCACTCCTTTCTGGGTATGAAAAAAGCAGTCAATCCTAAGACTAACTGCTAAAATAATATAACTGTTTATTTGGGCGAAACGTATTAGAGTAAATTTTTCTCTTTTAACATTTCAAGAAATTCTTTATATCCAACACAGTCGCAAGAAACTGTACAAATTTTTTTGTTTCCTACAAATATTTTCAATCCTATTTGCTCTTTTTCTGTGCAACGGGAAATATCATTAAATGAAATTTCTCTTGTTCTTCCAACAGCAGGAGTAATACGCAAATTATTTCCGTCAATTACTACCTTATGTCTTTTTAATGCCCACGCACAAAATTCAATCAATAGAACAAAAATAGCAAAAACAACAGAGTGTCCCACCGTATTATCAAATCCCATGAACAATCCTAAAGCTATTGCAATTCCTACCATTATCAATGAACAAATATGACATACTGTTTGATAGGCGTGTGATACAAAAACAGTATTTGTGAATTTTTCTTTTTTAGTTGCTTTTTGTGTCTTATCTAATACGAGAGATATAATAGGGACAACGAATACAGCAAATATAATAGCTCTTATCATAAACAGCACTCCTTATAATTAAATTTTTCATACCCATATTATAACAGTTTTATATATCCGCTACAACGAAAATCTATTCAGCAAGCCTATTTTTTCGGCTGTCCCTGCGGTGTATGGTTCTGTGGACTGCCTACGTTTTGATTGCCTTTATTCTTCAATACAATATCCTCTGCCTTTACATACCAGTCCACATCTGCACCCGTATAGGTCTTTCTTGATACCGTATCGGCTACTGGATTGACAAGCTCCACAACTGCATTGTACGGAAATTCTCTTAACGGTACTTCTGGCGGTACAGACACGGGGATAATTCCACCATGCAAACTGCACTTCAAATCATAGATACGCTTTTTAAGCTGGGTACTCGGTGTCCCGTCCTCATTCTGTAAGAACACATCACGCACCGCTGTAAATTTTAATTCTCCAAATGTTTTCTCTTTGTCAATAACAAACCCGTTTGATAATCTCATAAATTCTTCACTCCTTTACTTTTCTTCAACTGCTACAATATCATCAGCAACTAACACATAATCGGTATGTCCCATATCCCCGATTGCATAACCTCTGCCGTATAACTTCGGATTGACAAGTTTTACTTTCTGTTCATACTTGAACTTTTTTTCGCCAGCCTGCACGGGAATTTCTACCACAACATTTTCGCCTTTCTGTACGTCAGAATAAAGGTTATAGCTTCGTCTTGCTAAGACCCTGCGGTTATTTTTATCTCTTTCAAAGACTGGCTCACTTTCGCCTGCAAATTCAAGAGTTCCAAAAGACTGTACCATATCTGGCACGACATATTTCATTTCCATATTGTTTTACCTCGTTTCTTTCTATTTTTGATAAATTGATTGTGATTTCTTATTCTGGCGGTTTGGGAAGTACCAGCAATCCCACAGATAGTAAAGGGTAAAATCAATGCTTACGCACCCTTGACTATCCGTGTTCTTGCAGGTTGTTGGCAGACAAGCCAGAATAAGCGGAAGTCTGCCGTTTGACAACTTCGGCGGAGAGCGTGATTTTTCTTTTCTCATACCGTTACCGCCTTATGATTTTTTCATTTTACGGCGTTTGTAGAAGAAGATACCTGCCAGTCCAGCACCAGAGGTCAAAAGAAGTGCAAGCAGTCCGTAAAGGTTTGTGTTATCGCCCGTTTTGGGACTGTCGCTCGGTCTGTTTGGCTTTTCTGGTGTCGGTGGTGTTTCGGGTTTCTCTGGTTCTTTTGGCTTTTCCTTAAAGGTAATCGTCTGTCCCTTATCCTCAATATCCTTATGCTCGGTAACTTTCTTCGGATCGTCTGGATTGCTTAAATCGTACAATTCTTCAAAAGTTACAAGCTGTTTGCCGTCAAGGGAAGTAGCGTCAAGGGTAAAGGCAACTTCCACTTTCATAGTTTCGCTGTCAGCAGTAAAAGTGTAATCACTTTCCACACGTTTCCCATTGATAAGAAGCTCGGCATTTTCTTTTTTCAACATCTGCCAGCCCACCAGTTTGTACTGTGTACCGACTTCTAAGCCCTCTAAGGTTACGGTATCAATGATTGTTACCTCTTTTCCAGCTTCAAGCTCTTTGTTGCCGTCCTTATCGGTAGCAGTCGTATGAATTTTGATGATACGCTCTGTGATAAGTACGGTCTGCCCGTCGTCCTCAATGTCTTTATGCTCCGCAACTTTCACGGGTTCGTCTGGATTGCTGAAATCATACAATTCTTCAAAGGTAACAAGGTTCTTGCCACCTAAAGCAGACGCATTGAATATATAGGAAATTTCCACTTTCATTTCTTCATCATCAGCGACAAAGGTATAATCGTTTTCTACACGTTTCCCGTCAATGATAAGCTCGGCGTTTTCTTCCTTTAACATCTGCCAACCTTTCAACTGATACTTTGTGCCTTTTGTAAGCCCGTTTAATTTGACAGTATCAACGATTGTTACCTCTTTTCCTGCAAGGATAGTTTTTTCGCCGTCCTTGCTGGTCGCTGTGGTATGGATAGAGATTTCTTTTTCGTATTCATCAGTCAACGTTCCTAAATCAATCACAAGGTTATTTCTTGATACCACGATTTCAAAAGGTGGGATAAGTTCAAAGCCTTTGTTACTGTCGCAACGCATTTCTTCAATGATGTAGGTATCATAAGGTAATGCACCCTTGCTGTCGTCTGGTTCAGAAGTTCCAAACCACACACCGTCCTCGCTGGTCTTGCCTGCGTTGGTATTGTGCTTATGCGAAGCCCATTCAGAAGAAGTGGAAAACTGCCCGTTATCATCAGTTACAACTATATGATTTTCGCCCGTTGTCTTGCTTGTGATCCTAAAAGGAACATCAGCAAGACGCTTGTGTGTGCCTGCACCGATTTTTACACCCTCAATATCTCCACGCTTAATCTGATTATAGATAGAATGGGCTTCGTCGGTTAAGTCCACGATTTTTCCATTTTCTGTGATTGTAAAATCAATCGGTTTTGCACCGTCTGTCAAATATCCGTCTGGTGCTTCGCTCTCAACGATACGGAAGTTTCCATAAGGTAAAAGGTCAGCAGAAGTAGAAGCGATACCCTCAATATCGGTACGAATTGTCTTTACCACTTCATTTTTCTTATAGAGCTTGCCCTCAACCAATACTGCATTATCATTTAAGGAAATGATGTCAAAGGCAGTATCTTTTAAAGTTGCACTTCCTTGTGGTTTGGTATCGCCCGTTTCTAAATCTCGTTTCTGAATTTTCACACCGCCACGGATAACCTTATCTGATACGGAAAACTGGTTACTTCCAGATAATACGGCAAGGTCGCCGTCCTCGGTAATCTGTGTAAGGTATAAGTCTTTTATCTGTTCGGACTTATCGCCAGCCTGCATATATGCACCGTCTAACAAGTATCCGTTTGGAGCTTTTGTTTCTTCAACGGTTAGCGTTCCAAGTGGAAGAACCGCTTTACCGTCCTGCATATAGAAGCTATCGCCAGATACTTTGTATGCGTCCGCAAATTTTGTGATGTAGTGGGTTGACCCGTCGCTGTCTGTTTCAGCGATTGTCTTTGTAACCCATGTACGAGTAGCTTCGGCAGGGAGATTGTCTTTATTATAGAAGCCTGCATAATACTTCCATGTAAATTCCGCACCTGCTAGAGAAGCGTTCCCCTGCGGATTGTCTTTCTGTGTTTCCATATCAATCTTGAAAAGCTCAATCAACGTGTCCGTTACTTTTGGTGTATCAGATACTTTCAAAGTCGCTGTTTTTCCAGCTTCAACCTTTAAGGAATATATAGTTTTATCTACTTTATATCCTGCTGGTGCGGATAATTCCTTGATATAGACTGTGCCTGCTTTTACCTCTACAACATCTGTATTTCCGTTTTCATCAGTCGTAAGAGTGGCAAGCTGTTTCGTGCAGTTCTTATCAGAAAAGACACCGTATGTTGCACCAGCGATAGAGTAATTCCCGTTACCGTCTGTAATGCTGGTATTACTGGTAGCCTTTTTAAGTTTCGCATTTCCGATATTTAACTTCGCCCAGAATTGCCCCAATTCCTGCCCCTCGCCAGAGTAGATATAACCGCCACATTCATAACGTCCTTTATTTTCTTTGACAAAGGCTCTTGCACCAGAGAAAACTTCGTCCTGCGTTGCCTTTGGAATTTCATCATAAGAAGCTCTCACGTTGTCGCATTGCCAGCCAAGATGTACGCTCAATCTCTGCCAGACAACAAGCTGTCTTAAAAGGTAGGCGTGATTGTTGCTTATTCCGCTGTGGCTGTCTGTGTACTGTTTCACATATTCGATAGATAAGGCAACGTCGCTTATCTGGTCGGCACTCATACGGGTGCTTGCGTCAATTCTGGTCTTGTAGCCATTCCTAAAATCTGTGTTAATGTCGATACAGTAAGCGTCCTCGCCCTCGACGGTCAAATGTCCCTCGTTAAAAGTAGAACCAATCGAACCGTCATTCATTACTTTTTCAACGATACCGACACGCTCTTTTGACTCCGTCCAGTATTGCTTGCTTTCTGCATGAACGGGTGTCGTCGGTAAAGTAGTAACGACAGTTGCAAGAGCTAAGAAGCCAGTACACAATCGTTTTAACATCTTTTTCATAAATCTAATGCTCCTTTCATTTTGGGTAATAAAATAGCCGTCCAATAAGAACGGCTGGAAATAGAAAAGGAACGTCATGTTAGGCGTTCCATAGTCTATAAGTTATTCAATTTTTTCTTGTTTCAATACTGATGTGTTGTACCATATCTTTGCATATCTAGGAAAACTTGCGTATCAAGGCTCATTCGTTAGTAGTAAATAAGTAGTAAATTGATGTGTTTGTTTCCTTGAAAATGCTGATAGATACTGTGTTTTAGCGGATAATCAGATTTTTATTGTGTTTTTATAATAAAAAATCAATTAAAATACCCGATTTCAAAGATAGTAACGCTCTTTTTGTGTTCATTTATCATACTCGGTTCTCTCTCGTCAATTGTGATGACGGCTTTTGACATTCAGAATTTAAACTTTGTTCTCTTCCCCGACCTTGTAATATTTTTCTTCCTTATTAAAAGCGTTACAAAGGCCGGAACAGCACGCTGTTTGTTTGTTTTTATAAGTGTGTGCTGTTTGATTTCATTCTTTTCGCTGTATTCATATTTTATCAACTCATTTTTTCAGGAAGAAATCTCACGAGGAGTTAACACCTCATATAGCCTGATACAAATGGGGCTTTCGGTTGCGGCAATGGGAGCGCTTGTTCCGCTCACAAAATACTATGCATGGATGATTGACAACATAAATATCGGCAAGGTGTGGTATTTGTTTTCAATTTTGCCCATTGCACTTATGGTGTCAAACATCTATATCATACCGATTTCCTACGCAAATATTCGTGTTGGAAAGGTTTATGCAAAAGGATTCATCATTACAATATTTGAGCTTGCATTGTATCTTATAGTATTCATATTATTCTACATTTTCAGCAAGACTACTATTGAAAAAACAAAGCTTACAGAACGAAACAACATTCTTGAAATTCAGAAAAGTTACACAGAATCGTTGCAGTCGTACATAAAATACACCTCAAAAGCAAGGCATGATTTTAAACATTCAGTTCATGTTATGAGCCGACTTGCAGATGAAGGAAATCTTTCGGCGCTGAAAGACTACATTGCCCAGTATGAAAATTCGCTGACTGTAACAGCACCTGTGCGAATCTGCAAAAGTGACGCACTCAATGCTTTGTTCAACCACTACCGTCAACAGGCGATTGAGAACGATGTTGACATTAACTGGCGGATTGATTTGCCCGACAAATCGAGAATTCTTGATGTTGACCTCTGCAGTATTTTCGGCAACATACTCGAAAACGCAATTGACGGTTGCTGTACCGTAGAAGAAGGCAAAAGATATTTTAACCTGACTTCCGAAATAAAAGGCGACTGTTTGTACATTGTTTCAACAAACAACTACGGCAAGCCTTTGGAAATGGACGGCGAAACTTATTCGTCCACAAAGCATCAGGGCAAGGGCATCGGACTTCATTCCATGAAGAGCATAACCGAAGTCTATGACGGAATTTTTGATGCAGGCAACAATAACGGTGAATTTTTCGTTGACATAATGCTTAAATATTAAACTTATTAAACTCAAAAAGGGTATGCATCCTCGCATACCCCTCTTTGTTATAAAAGTTCCAAACAAAAAACACGCTCTGCAAAATGCAAAGCGTGTTTTGATTTTGTTTTGTTGTTATCAGTTGTTACCGACAACAAGTTTCTGGATTTCTGTGGCATCCACGACACTGATTTCACCGTCATGATTGTAATCTGCAAGTTCTCTCTGAACATCAGAAAGTGTTGAAATTGAAACAATGTACTTGCTGATTTCAGTTGCGTCAATAACATCAACATGACCGTCAAGGTTTACATCGCCGATCATATACGGAGTATCATTGTTGTTGTCATTGCTCGGCTGTGTAGTTACAGGAGCTGTTGTTGCCTGTACCGTAGTAGGCTGTACTGTTGCAGGCTGTGTAGCCTTGGCTGTTGTCGGCTGAACAGTTGCCTTTGCAGTAGTCGGCTGAACCGTGGCTTTGGCTGTGGTAGGCTGTACAGTAGGCTTTGCTGTTGTTGGCTGTACCGTTGATGAAGAAACAAAAGCACAGAAATCAAGAGCAACCCAACCTGTCTTGCCGTTGTACGAGGTGTAACCCCATGTGTAACCGCCCGCTGTTGAAACCTTTGTTACATTAAGAGTAACATTGCCCGGAACAGATGTTACATATGAATAGCTTGTACCCGCACCGCTTCTCATGTTGAGATAATCGTTAACATCTGTTTTATATGTACCTGTTGTGTAAGTTACCTTTTTGGTTGTAGCCTGAGTAGTGCTTGTACTGCCGCTGAAATCGCCAAGGTAAATGTAGCCCTGAAAATTCCACCAGCTGTTACCGCCGGCATTCTTGTCGGATGTGCTTGCATAGGAAAGGTAGAAGTTCTGACCGCTCCATGCAGAGTTAGAAAATGTAATCTGACCGTTTTCGACCTTTTCTACAACAGCAACATGACCGCCGCCACCGTTATATGACCAGCAGGCAATTGCGCCGACCTTTGGAGTCTGACCGTACTTGTAGTAGCCGTTAGACTTGTTGTAACCGTACCACTGCTCGGCATTGTTCCATGACAGCTTTGGTTCAGAGCCGAGAATCTCATAAGCTCTGCCGTAGGCATATGCTGTACAGTTCGGCATACCGTAACCGTACTTATAAAAAACATTTAAATTACTGTAATAATATTTGTTACTTGAACTCGGGGCAGACAGTCTCGGTGAGAACGATGCCGCACTCGCAATCATCGACATTGAGAAAACCGACACAAACAGCATTACAGCCGTGAGAACTGCCGCAGAAACCTTTTTGCTAAAAACACTTTTTAAAACATTTCGCAAAGAAACACTCCTTTTTTTGAATTCAAAGTGATTGTTACCTATTTGTAACCACTTTATGTATATTCTATCACAAATCACTCCAAATTCAAAGAGTAGAAATGCCGAAAATAGCCTTTATAATCTATTTTTTTAAGCCATTGTACACAATAATTTCCATTTTATACATACTTTGCACAAAATTTAATTCACATTTCTCTCAGCATAGTATTGGTTACACAATTGTCAAAATTCATTTCTTCAAGACATAAAAAACACCATTTGTGAAACGACAAATGGTGTTTTGGCGCGCCGGAAGAGACTCGAACTCCCGACCTTCTGATTCGTAGTCAGACACTCTATCCAGCTGAGCTACCGGCGCATATGCGGCCTTTTATCAGCCGCAAGTAGTATGATATCACAACTTGGTGCAAAAATCAAGTGTTTTTTGTATTTTTTCCGAAATTAATCTTTTGTATCAAAAAAAGTGAAAAATGCTCTGTATGCCATATAAACATCTGTCTTGGAAACAATTTCAAACGGGGCATGCATTGAAAGCACGGGAACACCGAGATCAACAACATCGACATTCATATTGGCAACATACTTTGCGATTGTTCCGCCGCCGCCGCCGTCAACCTTGCCGAGTTCACCGACCTGCCAGAGAATATCGTTGTTCTCAAGCATAGCTCTGATTTTTCCCATATATTCGGCAGACGCATCTGATGTGTCATACTTTCCGCCGTGACCTGTGTATTTTGAAATAATTACACCGTTGTTAATGTATGAGCAGTTGTTAGCCTCATATGCAGACGCATAAGTCGGATCAAATGCGGCATTTACATCGGCAGAAAGACAGGTGCTTTTTGAAAGAACACGGTAGCCGTCAACACCGTCCTGTTTTGCAAGGTCATAGATGAAGAAGCGAAGGAAGTCGCTCTGCATACCTGTGTTGCCGTCACTGCCTGTTTCTTCTTTGTCTGTAAGATATGTGATACAAGTCTGCTCGGGCATTTCAACATCAAGAGCCGCCATAACAGCCGGATAAGCACAAACCTTATCATCATGACCGTAACCGCCGATCATGCTTCTGTCAAAACCGATATCTCTTGACTTGAAAGACGGGATAAGGCAGAGCTCAGCCGAAAGAAAATCGCCCTCACAGATACCGTACTTCTCATTGAGTATAGCCATTACATTTAGCTTTACAAGGTCTTTTTCGTCGCTGTCTGCATCGTACGGACGAGAGCCGAGAATAACATTGAGGTTTTCGCCCTCAATTGCCTTTGCCATTGGCTTTGACGCCTGCTCCCTTGCAAGGTGCGGAAGAAGGTCTGTAATACAGAAACAGCTTTCGTTCTCATCATCGCCCCAGCAGATGTCAACTCTTGTACCGTCAAGCTTTACAACCGAACCGTGAAGTGAAAGCGGAATTGTTGTCCACTGATATTTTTTAAGACCGCCGTAGTAATGAGTCTTAAAGAATGCAAGGTTGTTTGCCTCAAAAAGAGGATTCGGTTTGAGGTCAACTCTCGGGGAATCAATATGAGCGATTGCAAGCTTTGCACCGTTCTTAACACCGTTTTTACCGATTACGGCAAGAGCAACAGCCTTGTCACGGTTTACATAATAAAGCCTGTCACCGGCCTTATATTCTTTGTCCTGCTCATACTCTGCAAAACCTGCTTTTTTGGCAAGCTCAACAGTATAGCGAACAGCCTCACGCTCAACGGGTGAGTTATCAAGAAACTTTTTGTAACCATCGCAAAAGCTGTCTGCCTTTTTAATTTCTTCCTCCGAAAGAGCCTTAACGCCCTTCGGTTCGGTCATCATAATTTTTTCCTTTAATAAAGTTGTCTTTGACTTTTCTTCAGCCATAATAACCGTCCTTTCTGTGCCGTAAAACACGGCAAAACCATTTTATTTTGAAATCCGCCGCCAAAGGCATCGGAACATCTCTGCACTTAATTAGATTGTGAATAATAAAGTTTTATATACATTTCCTTGGCACCTTCAACCTTGTCAACATAATTCTCTGTTTCGGGATACGGAATGGAATCAAGATTTTTTCCGTCCGAACTGTAATTAGTATCGTTGAGCCAGTCGCTTACAACAAAGCCGGCATTATATGCGGCAATTGCCGAGCGTTCCGTGCCGTAATAATCGTAAAAATATTTTAAAAGATAACTTCCGTAATCAATACAGATTTCGGGGTCAAACAGGTCATCCTCGGTGTACTGTCCCGCACAACCTCTTTGCTCCTGCAGCCACTCAAAGGACGATGGCATCATCTGCATAACACCCTTTGCTCCGACGCCCGATTCGGCTTTCGGATCAAAGCCGCTTTCCGTGTGGATTACGGCATATATCAACGCAGGATCAAGGTCATAATCCTTGGCGGCTTTTTCAACATATGTGCTGTAGGTGCGTGGATAATTCATCTCATCAAGCTTTTTCTTTGTGTCCTCGTAAAAGACCGAAACAAACACAAATACTGCCGCCGCAAGAATTGCAAGCACAATTATCCATGCCAAAATCGCCTTTCCTGCACTTTTTTTCTTTTTATATCGCCTTGATTGGGGCATCCTATCACCTCATCAGGTTGTTAATAGCCTCTGCCGCCTTTTGTGCGGCAAGCTCGATTTGCTCTATAGAAAAATTGTTTTCAATAACAATGTCGCTGTGACTTCTGAAAAATCCCTCGTCAAGCTGTGCAGACATTCTTAGCTCTGCACGGGAAATGTCAATGTTATCCCTTTTGCAGATTCTCTCAAGCCTTATTTCCTTTTTTGCGGTAACGCTTACAATAAGGTCGCAAAACACATCGGCACCGCTTTCAAAAAGCTGAGGAGCGTCATAAATCACAACGCTTTTGCCGTCTGTCTGAGCTTGTTTCGCCATCTGCATAAATTCATATGTAACAAACGGATGAACAATTGAATTGAGCAAATGTGTGTTTTCTTTGCTTGAAAATGCCCTTTTGGCAAGCAACGGTCTGTCAATGTTGCCGTCAGAAAGGATAATATCCTGACCGAAAACACCCGAAACCGCCTTTAAGCACACGGAATCGGGAGTGTAAAGATTTTTTACAATCTCGTCAGCATTTATAACGCACATTCCGTTTTTGGCAAAATATGCCGAAACCGTGCTTTTTCCCGCACCGCTCTGTCCCGTAAGACCGACAATTTTAATTCTGTTCAAGGTCAATCACCTCAAAGCCTGCCGCTCTTATAAGACGGTTGTAAACAGCCATTCCGACGCCGTTCGTTTTTGGCAGTCTTGAATATACAACCTTAACGCTGTCGTCCTCATCAATTCTGCGAAGCTCGTCAAAAAGAGTGTGAGCCTGTATTGTATAGTCGTTTCGTTTTCCGAGAGAGAAAACGGGAGTTTTCAAAAGCGGAATATCCTCGTCGCAACAGAGTGCCGCAACTCCCTTTGCCGCCTTTTTGTTTACATAATCAATATATTGCTCATCGTTGCAATTAAGAAGTATTACTCTCGCCCTTGGCGCATAGTGCTTGTACTTCATACCGGGGCTTGCAACCTTTACATTGTCTGCAAGTTTGTGCAAAACCGCATCATCAACTTCAACCTTGCCGAGAACACTCTCGAGCATTTCAACCGTAATTCCGCCGGGGCGAAGTACCCTCGGAACATCTCCCGCAAGAGTGATTACCGTGCTTTCAAGACCTACCTCACTTGCACCGCCGTCAAGAACAGCGTCGATTTTGCCGTCCATATCGTTCATAACATGCTGTGCGGTTGTCGGACTGGGTGAGCCCGAAATATTTGCCGAAGGTGCGGCAAGAACCGTACCTGATTCACGGATAATCGCCTGTGCGGTTTTGTGGCTCGGAAAACGGATTGCAACCGTGTCAAGTCCTGCCGAAACTTCATTCGGAATAACATCCGACTTTTTCATAATCATTGTGAGCGGTCCCGGCCAGAACGCATCGGCAAGTTTTTTTGCCGTGTCGGGAATTTTCGTCACAAGGTTAAGTCTTTCAATATCGGAAAAATCGCAGATGTGGACAATCAGCGGATTATCCCCGGGTCTGCCCTTTGCTTTAAAAATCTTCTTTACGGCCTCGGGGTTGAGTGCATCAGCCGCAAGTCCGTAAACTGTTTCGGTCGGGATTCCTACAACACCGCCGTTTTTAAGCAGCTCTGCGGCGGTTTTTATGTCTTCCTCGGTATTTTTTAACAACAATGTTTTCACAATTATCACCGGATTACTTTTCCATACTTTCTTTGAGCTTTTCGGCTCTGTCAGCGGCAACAAGTGCGTCAATCACTTCGTCAAGGCTGCCGTTGAGAATTTCTTCAAGCTTGTAGAGAGTAAGACCGATTCTGTGGTCGGTTACTCTGCCCTGCGGATAGTTATATGTGCGGATTCGCTCACTGCGGTCGCCCGTACCTACCTGCATTTTTCTGTTTTCGGCAATTTCACTCGCCTGTTTGTCCTGTTTTTCCTTGAGAAGTCGGCTTTTGAGAACTTTAAGAGCCTTGTCCTTGTTCTTGTACTGACTTCTCTCGTCCTGACACTCAACTACCATACCTGTGGGCAAGTGAGTGATTCGGATTGCGGAGCTTGTTTTGTTGATATGCTGACCGCCTGCACCGCTTGAACGGAAGGTGTCAATTTTGAGGTCATTCGGATCAATTTCAAGCTCAACATCTTCTGCCTCGGGCAAAACCGCAACGGTTGTTGTCGATGTGTGAACTCTGCCCTGACTTTCGGTTTCGGGTACCCGCTGAACACGGTGAACACCGCTTTCGTACTTAAAGCGTGAGTATGCGCCCTCGCCCTCAATCATAAAGGAAATTTCCTTGTAACCGCCGATTTCGGTTTCATTGGCATTGATAATCTCGATTTTAAAGCCCTTTTTTTCGGCATACATCGAGTACATTCTGAACAGAACCGCACTGAACAGAGCCGACTCCTCGCCGCCTGCACCGCCACGGATTTCAACAATAACATTTCGTTCATCGTTCGGATCCTTCGGCAAAAGCAGAATTTTCAAATCTTCCGCAAGATTTTTGATATTATCCTTAGCCTCATCAAGCTCGATCTGAGCAAGCTCTTTAAGCTCTTTGTCGCCTGTTTCCTCAAGAATTTCAAGGCTGTCTTTTTCGGTCTGAACAGCCTCTTTGTATTTACGGTAGGTCAAAACGATTTCCTCAATCGACTTGATTTCCTTCATAATTTTCTGATATTCCTCGGGATTGCCCGCTACTGACGGCTGGTAGAGCCTTTCGGAAAGCTCGGAGTACCTTTTGTCAAATATTTCGATTTTTTCAAACATATATATCTTACTCCGTCAAAATTTTTTTAATATTTTTTTCAATCTTTGCACGGGGCGCCATAACCTCTCTGCCGCATTTTTCGCATTTTATCTTAAAATCCATTCCCACACGCAGAATTTCAAAGGTTTTGCAACCGCATGGGTGCTGTTTTTTCATCTCAACTCTGTCGCCAACGCTGATATCCACAAAAATCACCCTTCTGCAAATTTTTTACATTTTTCACATTTTGAATTTCTATGATTATTTACATCACTTTAGAGATGCAAATAATCTGCACTTAGATTATACAACAGAGATTTAAAAATATCAACCAATGCCGATAATTGTGAGAAGTCCCGTGTATTCAAGCGAAAGGGCAACAGGAATTGAAATCAGCAGAGAAAATGCACTCTGTTTTACATCCTTGAACAAAATTCCGATGCTTGCAAGCCAAAGTATAAATTCGGGGAAGTACAGAATTCTGAAATCGGCAAAGTTGAGATTAAATGCAAAGCAACAGAATATTGCTATGAGTACGGAAGAAATTCCGATTGCAAGCGCACCCCGTCCCCTTGCATACCAAATCAGAAATGCCAAAAACGGCGATACAACAGCAAGAATCAGCCACCTCATAAGGTACGGAATATCGGGATAAAAGCCTGCAAAAACACTTGTCCACACATAGTACCCTATTAACATTCCCACAAAAAACGCAAAAACATTAATTCCTGCTTTTAAGGGTGATTTGCTGAATACGGCAAGGCACACGGCAATAAAAATCCACGGTGCCGTTCTGCCCAAAAAGTTTGACAAATCAAGCCAATTGAGAAAGCTCGGCAGTCTGTTCAAATCAAGAAACTTTGCGACAATTCCCATGCCACCGCCAAAAAGCAGAGCAAAGAATGTTGTCATAATTTGTTTTGGTACGGACATTTTGCCCGATACCTTTCGGGTTTTATTCAAAATTTTTAACATAAAATCCTCGTTTCATCTACATCAAAAGGACTTCTCAAAAAAGAAGTCCTCTTTAATCTTAATTATTCCGCACTGTTTTGCTCACCGAAAACCTTTAAAATTTCGTCCTTGTGAGCCATAATCGCATCGTAGCCCTCCTGAATGGTTTCGTCAACGCTGTCCATTGAGAAAAGCTGTGTGTTTTCGTTCTTGATATCAATTGCAAGGTCAGCCATTTTCTTTGACTCTCTTGTGCCGTCAATTGAATAAACATCAAGCGCACGCCAAATAACCTTAATAAGACCGCCGAGACCTGCGTCGGGATTGTAGGTCATAATATCAAAGCCGATTGCAAGAACCTTGCCGACGCCCATATCACGCAGAATTTTTACGGGCAAATTGTCCTTTGAACCGCCGTCAATAAAGTTATACTTGTCATAAGGGCAGGTTGTGTAAATTGCAGGGAACGACATACTTGCACGAACAGCAGTTTCAAGCGGAGCGCCTGTTATGTAGTGAATATGCTCGTTTTCAAGATTTTCTTCCTTGGTTGTAAAAATACATTCATCGGTTGTAAGCGTGTCAACCGTACAGATTGAAAGGTTAATCGGAAGATTGTCAAAGCCTGTTATTCCTTTTTCATTCATAATGTCACGGATAACATCTTCAATCAGTTCACCCGACTTGATGCCGTCTTTCTGAATCTTTTTATTTAGAATAAGCTGTGCAAGAGATTTGAAAATAAGGCCGTTGTCGATTTCGGCAAGAGTTTTCCAATGCTTTTTTGCAACTCTTTTCATTTCATCGGAATCACAACCCATTGCAACGATTGCCGCCATTGCCGCACCCGAGCTTGTACCCGAAACATACTGCGGATGGATTCCGAGTTCATAAAGAGCCTGAACAGCACCGATGTGAGCAATACCTTGAAGTCCGCCGCCCGAAAATGCTACACCGATAGAATTTTTGCGATCGATTTTATCCGAACTCATTTTAAACACCTCTGTTAATAAAAACGATAAACATTGCAATACGACTCGGTTTCAACAAAATAGTCGTACCAGTTGTAGAAATCTTCAAAGCTGTAATCAGCCTGAATAAGCTCATAATTCTTAAATTTTGTGTTTTCCGTTATGTATTTAAGCACATCATCTTTGTCTGCAAGGCGGGAAACATAAACCGTTACCTCGTCAAGTGACGCAAGCTTTTTGTCCGTTTTGAGTTTTTCCATGCTGTCGGTTTCCTGCTTATTTGTGTCGCCGTTAAACATAAATGCCTCGGCAAGCGAAGAAACCTTTCCGTTGGTGATAACTCCTCGTTTTTCGGCAAATTCTTCAAGCTCATCACCGAGAGTCGGAGAGAACTTTGAACTCTGAACAATCATTGTGCTGTCGTAGTTCATAAACTTGTCAATACACTTGTTCCATTCAAGCATTGCAGTTCCGACAAAAATGCAGTTGTCTGTCTTTGGCTCATAGAGATTTGTTTTGCCGTATGTGTAATAGGGCTTAACCGTAACAAACGCTGTGACTGACGCAAGCAAAATGCATATAGGCACGGCAAGGCGTATCTTCTGATTTTTGAAAAGTGTGAAAATTCTGATGAACGAGAATGCAAAAAGCATCGCAATCAGCGGAAGTGACGCCATAACATAGCGGTCGCTGTTAAACGGTGAAACAAGTGAAATGCCGATGAAATAGCAAACTGCCGGAACTACGGCAAACATCGCCTTTTTAGGAATTTTTACCTTTTTCACAAAACGGAAATAAATTCCGAAGCCGATAACTGCGGCTGTACAAAGTCCGAGCAGCCAAACCTGATTGATGAACATATCCTTTGCAAGAATCTGAACATAGGTGCAAAGCTTGTAGAAAACATATGTTACAACCGTAATCATATCAAGCGCCGACATATCAAGCGAACTGAGTCCACGGTTGCCGCCGAGTACATTCGAGATTATGTACGGATAAATGCAGAGTGCAAGTCCTGCACCGACAACAGCCGCAATAATGTACTTAATAAGGTCTTTACCGCACTTTTCCTTGATTTTGAACACAAGGAAAACAAGTCCCGTAAGTCCTGCAAAGAGGATGAAATAATACTGGGTAAGCACACCGCAAAGCACGGTAAATGCAAGCAGAATGCTGTCCTTTATGCCGACGGTGTTCTTTTTTTCATAGAGCTTTATGCTCATATAAACAAACGCAAGCACCCAGAAGGTAAGCGTTGCGTACATTCTGAGATAAATTGTCGTGGTAATACACGCAATACTCAGAGCATATGCCCCCACACCGATCAAGGCGTAAAGATTGTTGCCAGTGAATTTCCGTCCGATTTTATAAAGCATAATCAAAATGCCTGCCATGGCAAGCACATTTATTGAATAGGCAAGCCATTTTGAGAACACGCCCGGAAAGAACGAACAGACCGTGTGAACAAGTGCGTAATAGAGAGGCGGATGCGACGCATCTATAATCTGATTTTCATATACCTGAGCATAGTCGAATCTGTCATCGGGCGACACGGCAAGATACTCGTTGAAATCCTCGGGACTGTTCCAACCTCCGTCAACATTAAGCTGTTTTGAGGAATTTGCAAGGTTATAGGTCAGTAGCTCGTCCTCGTGAAAGCCCTGTTTTGAAAACATATAAACCGTGCTTATGACAAGGCTCACCACAATAATAACCGCAAGAATTATTCTTGCCTTTTTGTTGTCGATTTTCATATAAAATTCTCCGTAATAATCAAAATTAAAATCAGCCGACAATTTTGTGCCGTTCAAACGGCAATTTTCGGCATTCCGCATTTAGATGATTATACCACAAATACGGTCACAATAACAATAGACTTTACAAAAATTTTGTATGTAATGCGTTTTCGGGCAAACAAAAATGCCGACAGAAAAATCCGTCGGCACAAATGATTTGTAATATTTTGATTATTTTTTAGCTGTTGTTTTCTTTTCGGCAGGCTTTTCAGCTTTTACGGTTTTGCTTTCAGCCTTTACGGCAGTTTCGGTTTTCTCGACTTTTTCAGTCTTAACTGCTTTTTCTGTTTTTTCAGCTTTTTTCTCAACCTCAGCAGGAGCAGGAGTTTCCTCCTTAACTGCTTTTACTGCCTTTTTAACGGGCTTTTCGGGAGCGGGTTCGGCTTTCTTTTCAACCTTTTCAGCGGTTGCTTCAACCTTTACTTTTTCTGCCTTAGCTTCCTTTTTCGGAGCAGCCTTTGCCGATTTCTTTGCCTTTTCGGCTTTAAGCTTTGCAAGAGCGGCGTCCTTCTTTGCCGTAGTCTTTTTCTTTACGGGAAGAGCCAGCTTCTTTTTAAGCTTGAAATACATAACAGCAAGCGGCGGAACTGTGATTTCCATTGAATAGTTGAGCTCGTGGTCTTTCTTCTTTTTAGCCTTGAGCTCGCCCTCGTTTCTGATTCCGCAGCCGCCGAATTCTTCAGCCTCGGAGTTGAACACTTCTTCATAAATACCGTATTCGGGCACACCAACAACATAGTTATCGTGCTGAACAGGCTGGAAGTTACATACGCAGATGATTTCACTGCCGTCATAAGCAATTCTGCGGAACGAAATGATGCTGTTCTTGTAGTCATCAAGTGCAATCCACTGGAAACCGTCCCAATCATAGTCGTTCTCATGCATGGCAGGAACATCACGATAGAACTTGTTTGCCTCGGCAAAGAAAAGGTTAAGCTGACGGTGCTTTTCAAATGAAAGAAGGTCCCATTCAAGCTCCTCGTTCGCATTCCACTCGTCAAACTGACCGATTTCACTGCCCATGAACATAAGCTTCTTACCCGGGTGAGCCATCATATACGCTATGAAACCTCTCACACCGCTGAACTTCATGTCATAGTCGCCGGGCATTTTATTGATGAGAGAACCCTTGCCGTAAACAACTTCATCATGAGAAATCGGGAGCATAAAGTTCTCGGAAAAAGCATAAACCATGCTGAATGTAAGGGTGTCGTGGTGATAATTTCTCCACAACGGATCAAGTGAGATGTACGAAAGCATATCGTTCATCCAACCCATATTCCACTTGTAGTCAAAGCCGAGTCCCATATCCTTAATCGGATAGCGTGTAACATTCGGCCATGCCGTACTTTCTTCGGCAATCATCATAGCCTCGGGGTGGAACATATGTACAACCGTGTTGAGCTTCTGCAGGAAATCAACGGCAACAAGGTTTTCTCTTCCGCCGTATGCGTTTGCAATCCACTCGCCGTCTTTTCTGTTGTAGTCAAGATAAAGCATTGATGCAACGGCGTCAACACGGATACCGTCAACATGATACTTATCAAGCCAGAACATTGCAGATGAAAGGAGGAAGCTTGTTACCTCATATCTGCCGTAATTGAAGATATATGTACCCCATTCCTTGTGTTCACCGATACGGGGATCTTCATATTCATAACAGCCTGTACCGTCAAATCTGCCAAGACCGTGTGCGTCCTTCGGGAAGTGGGCAGGAACCCAGTCAAGGATAACGCCGATGCCCTCTTCATGGCATCTGTCCACAAAATACATAAGGTCTTTCGGCTCACCGTAACGGGATGTTGCGGCAAAGTAGCCTGTAACCTGATATCCCCAGCTGCCGTCAAACGGATATTCTGTAAGAGGCATAAACTCAATGTGAGTGTAGCCCATATTCTTAACATAAGGAATAAGCTCATCAGCAAGCTTGCGATAGCTGAAAACATTGCCGTCCTCATACTTACGCCAAGAACCTGCGTTTACCTCGTAAACATTGACAGGCATACTCTTGTGCGGATGCTCTTTTTTGTAATCATACCACTTTTCATCATGCCACTCGTAGCCGTCAATCTCGTAAACACGGGATGCGTTGTCGGGACGAGTCTGGCAATGAAAAGCATAAGGATCGGTTTTGAGCCTTCTCTCATGCCACGGAGTTTCAACACAATATTTATAGCAGGCAAACTCGGGAATTCCCTCAATAAACAACTCCCAGACGCCGCCGTCCGAGATTTTGTACATAAAGTTTGCGTCATTGTTCCAGTCGTTAAAATCACCGACCACCGAAACGGACAATGCGTTCGGTGCCCATACTCTGAAAACAACGCCCTGACGGCCGTCCCAGTTCACAAAGTGTGAGCCTAAAAATTCATAAGCACGAACAGATTCGCCTTGTAAAAACTGATCAAGCGGCGCTCTTTCGTCATTGATTTTAAAAGCCATAGTAACCCTCTTTTCTGCGATTGTAGGCAGTTCTTCAATAATACAAGTATAGTATAATATATTTTCAACAAATATACAAGTGGTAAAAACGATTTTTATGTAAATAATTTTGTCGGTTTGTCTGAAATATTGTCAGTTGCTGTGAAAATCGTTCCAAAAAATAGTCAGGGAATGCGTGTTTCATCCGTAATTTTTATTTTTGACACACTTATCATATACTGTTATAATATACAATAACGAAAGCATAAACAAGCGACAATTACGCTACTTTCGTTGGAAAACCGACTAATTTTAAAATCAGGTGATTATCTTTGGACATAAGAGTTATGAAAAGCAAGAAAAGTATTTTTGACGCATTTGTAAGTCTGCGTTCAAAAAAAGAACTGCGCAAAATTACCGTTAAGGAGCTTTGTGAAAAAGCACTCATCAATAAATCGACCTTCTACACATATTATGAGGATATGTTCGACCTTTCGGACAAAATTGAAAGCGAGGTAGTTGACGGCATTGTAAGTACCATAAGCAATCCGCAGATGATGATTGACGAGCCCGTAAAATTTTATCGCAATCTTCTGGGTGCAATGACCGAAAACAAGGCACTGACAAACACGGTTTTTTCCGGTTCACAACATCCCAATCTTATAGTAAAGCTTTCAAAATCATTGAAAAATATGATTTTCAAGAACTGCCCGGAATATATTAACGATAAGAAATTCTGCACACTTCTTGACTACGCAATCTACGGCGGATACTATGCCTTTGTTGAAAATCAGGAGAACACAAACGATTATTCGGATGAACTTATTGAATCGGTTTCAGTGATTTCCGAGCATATGACAAAACTCATAAAAGCAAGCATTCCAAACCTTAAGAGCAATAATACATAAAAAGACTTTTTGCATATTTTTCAAACTGTATTATTCATTAATTTGTGCAAAGTGCGATTTTTGTCGAACTTTTGCCGAACTTCAAAATATTTATTTAAAATCGCTGTCGATTGTGATAGAATATATTCGGTTTTATAAGAGAGAAAGGAGAGTCGGTCAGACTGCCGTTTAGGAGGCGTTTGAAGTCTGTCCGAAAAAGAAGTTATGGAAATTAACACACTTGATATTCTGAAGAATCTTGCCATAATTCTTGTTGCGGCAAAGCTTCTCGGTATTGTTGCCAGAAAGCTCGGCGCACCGCAGGTTGTGGGTGAGATTATTGCAGGTCTTATCGTAGGACCTTGTATGCTTAATTTTGTTTCGTATGACGGGTTCATCTCAGGTATGGCTGAAATCGGCGTTATTTTGCTGATGTTCTCGGCAGGTCTGGGAACGGATCTTAAAGAGCTTATCAAAACAGGACCTGTTGCCTTGCTTGTTGCGTTTGCCGGTGTAATCGTTTCGGTTGCAGGCGGTGCGGCTGTTTACCTTGGATTCGGCTTTGGTGAAGGCGACCTTGCGATGCTTGAGGCTGTATTTATGGGAACAATCCTTGCGGCAACCTCGGTTAGTATTACTGTTCAGGCTCTTAAAGAGATGGGACACCTGAAAGGAAGGGTTGCAACAACAATTCTTTCAGCCGCAATTATAGACGATGTTATCGGCATCGTACTTCTCACCGTTGTAATCGGTTTCAAAAGCCCCGATGTTCAGCCTGCGTCCGTTTGCATCAACATTGTACTTTTCTTTGTTCTTGCATTTATACTCGGCTTTGCACTTTATTTTCTCTTCAAGTGGCTCGACAAACTCTGGCCGCACTCAAGAAGAATTCCGATTTTCGGTCTTGTTCTCTGCTTTGCATGTGCATATTGTGCGGAAGAATTTTTCGGAATTGCAGACATCACAGGCGCATATGTTGCAGGTATTATCCTCTGTAACATCAAGGATTCACAGTACATCGAAAGAAAGATGGATGTCAGCTCGTACATGATTTTCGGACCTGTATTCTTTGCAAGTATCGGACTTCAGACAAGCTTTAACGATTTCAACCTTTCAATGCTCTGGTTCTCAATTGCACTCGTTGCAGTTGCACTTTTGACAAAGGTTATCGGCTGCGGCGGTACGGCAAAGCTTTGCAAATTCAATATGCCCGACTCGCTCAAAATCGGCGTAGGTATGATGAACCGTGGTGAGGTCGGTCTTATCGTTGCCAAGAAGGGACTTGACACAGGTCTTATGGCACCGCAGTTTTTTGCTCCTATTATTATTCTCATCATTGTTTCATCGCTTGCAACACCTATTCTTCTCAAGGTAGTTTACAAGAAATGGCCGGGTAAAGAAAATGAGGAGGCAGACAACCGTTCGGAAAAGCTTGCCGAAAACGAAAAGTATCTTACTCAGGAAGTTGTCGGTGCAACCTACAACATCACAGAAGATAATTTCAAAGATAAAAGCAAAGACGAATAATTTAATACAATAACCTAAAAGGACAAATGACAGTCATCAAGTCATTTGTCCTTATTTTTATATCTGTAAATTGTCAATCGTTATCGTAAAAATCTTCTGCACAGGGCAAAAAAGCCTTGTCAAATTCACTTTTCGGCAAAAGCCACAGCTTGATGTACATTGCAATCGGTGATGCAGGAGGCAGAACTGTTATATTAAGCCTGTCAAATTTCAGTTTGCTTTCGTAATAAAAGCCCTTGCACGCACCCGTCAAAAATACGGGAATATTCATTGCTTTTGCTTTTTGACAAAAGTCGTTCAAAGCCTTACCGTCTGTATTCAGCGTACCCGAATGGAATCCCTCAAGTAAAACGGCTTTTACATTTTCCGTAATTTCAGGATACTGCATACCGACCGTTGCGGAAATTTTCAGCACATTGCTGTTATCCGAAAGTCGGACGCTTTCATCAAAAGCAAACTCGCCTTTTGAAGCCTTGTAACGGATGTTCTTCACAAAAATTCCGTTCTGAATTTTACCGTAGCTCTCGTCAAAAATACTGTGCAGTTCGTCGCTGTATGCCGAATGTGCAAGCAGTCTTGACGCTCTGTGAATTGTCACGGGCAAATCAGCATTTTTATACGAAACAAAAACACCGTTTCCGCTGCCCGATTTTATAAAGTCAATCGCACCGACGAAATTTTCAAAGCCGTTTGAACGGCTGTCATCAAGCGGATAATTTGCCGAAACAAGCACAATCGGCACATTTAAGCCGTCAAAAATATAAGCAAGAAACGCAGATGTATATTGCAGGGTGTCCGTTCCGTAAGTTACAACAATGCCGTCATAGCTGTTCAAATCATAGCTTTGCAGACAATCGGCAAGCCTGTTCATGTGACCGCCCTCAAGATTTTCGCTGAGGACGGTATAAGGCTCAGCCGTGTCAAAATCAACATCGCCGTACCTGTCAAGATACATCTGCGTGAGCATATATTTCTGCTCATTGTCGGGCGAAAGCACCTCGCCTTTACGCACACAGCCGATTGTACCGCCCGTAAAGACAACAAGAATTTTCATATACTCACCTCTTTCATATTCTGCCCTTAAAGGTTATAAATAAACTATTTATTTTCCTTGCCCGTGATTTTTTCGATTGTGATTTCATAAACGCCTGTCATACTGCCCGATTTCTCTATGCACCTTTTTCCGCTTTCGATAAATTCGGGAGCATATTTTTCAACAATCAGTTCAAGACCTCTGTTCTTGTTTTTAACTGATTTTGCAATCGTACCGAACACAACCGCACTTTCGTATTTTGAAGTCAGTTTTGCACCGTCAATTCTGTTGTTTTGAACCGTGCAAAACGAAACCTTGTTGCTGTATTCAACATTTTTCAGTTTCAAGCCCGAATTCGGAGCGCAATGGAAATAAATTTTGTTGCCCTCAACGGCAAAATTTACAGGTACACCGTAGGGATAGCCGTCCTCCCCGATTGTTGACAAAATGCCGTATTCACCGTTTTTAAGGATTTCATAGGCTCTTTCTTCGGTAGTTTCCCTGTCTTTTCTACGCATCTTTTCGTTCATTATTCAACTCCGATATCGTTCATAACCATGCCCGTAATCATCTTCGGATAGAAATATGTTGACTTCTGCGGCATCTTTTCACCGGCGGCGGCAACATCACGGATTTCGGTTACCCTTGTCGGATTAAGCACAAACGAGCATTGGAACCTGCCGTTGTCAACGCCCTCAACAGCCTCTGAGAAGAATTTTGTGTATGTAAGGTTAATCTGATTTGCCATATTTTCTTTATCAATGCCGAAAATTCTTTCAAGCACAAGTGAATGGAGAACGGTAACATCAAGCTGTCTTGACGGTTCGCTCAATTCGGGAAGAAGCTTGTCCATAATGTCAAGACTTTTCAGCACAAGCCTGTACCATTTTCCGTTTCCGACATAGAATCCGAATGCCTTTTTGCCATCGTCATAGAGCTTTGCAAGCTCGCTTTCCATATTGTCCGTGCCGTTCATTTCGGTAACATCAAAATATTCCCTGCAACCGTCAAGAACTTTTTCAACATTAAAGTCCGGCAAATCACGCACAAGGCGGTGTGTCGGGAATACAACAAGTCCCGGATGCTCCATGTCAACAAGGTAAATCATCTGATAATCACAAGGATCGCCAACCTTTGAAAGACCGTTTTCACGGCAGTAGTTTCGATAGTTTAGAGCGGTTTCATAGCGATGGTGACCGTCTGCAATGTAGAGCTTTCTGTCGGCAAAATCTGCACAAAGCTTTGCGATTACATTTTCATCCGTAACAATCCAAAGTCTGTGAGTAACACCCTCACCGTCGGTAAATTCAAGCTTTGGTGTGTCCTTAGATTCATTATCAATTGTTGCGAGGGTTGTATGCTCGCTGTCCATATAAAGGGCATAAATCTGACTGAAATTGCAGTTTGTTGCCTTCATAAGATTAAGTCTGTCCTCTTTAGCCTTTGAAAGAGTGAACTCGTGCGGAAGAATGATTCCCTTTTCAAACTCTTCAAGATGAACACGGGCGATGATACCCTTGATGCTCTTGCGTTCGCCGTAAGCCGTGAATTCTTCCTCATAAACATAGATTGCAGGCTTGTCCTCGCTCACAAGAACACCCCTGTTCCGCCACATATCAAGGATTTCTCTTGCTGTCTGATACGGGTTTTCGCCCTCTTTCGGAAGCTCAAGCCGAATAATGTTGTACTCGTTTTCACTGATATAACCGAGTCTTTGTTCCTCGCTTATGATGTCATAAGGCGGACAGCAAAGCTGAGAAATTTCACCTGCTTTTTCCGTGTTGTAACGCATTCCTCTGAACGCTTTTATTTCTGCCATATTAAAAACCTCCAAATTATTTTTCGGTCAAGTATATCTTCACCGTCCGTATAAGGCAATTATAACACAAGCAGTTGATTTGAACAAGTGAAAAGTAAGTTTATTTAAATTTACTGTGCAAAACCACAATGAATATTACGGCATAAAAATCATTGACAATCAAAGGAAAGTTTGATATAATATTTTTTGCGTAAGCTGATTACGATATTTGACATTGCATAAACTATTTGTCAAATGAAAACAGAATACGCGCCAATAGCTCAGTTGGTTAGAGCTACCGGCTCATAACCGGTCGGTCCGGGGTTCGAGTCCCTGTTGGCGCACCAAAAAAGAAAGTACTCAAACGGGTACTTTCTTTTTATTTTACCGTTATGCGTGAGCAGGGACTCGAAGGCGAGCGTTAAGAAAACAGTCCGGCGGACTGTTTTTAGCGAGAGCGTTGATGAATTTTTAGCTTTGAACAAGCCGCAACAAGCGAGGTAGAATAACTTAGATAGATAAAACACCTGTTGGCGCACCAAAAAAGAAAGTACCCAAACGAGTGCTTTCTTTTTTTGTTTTTACTCTATCTTTTTCCAACAATACTTTTTCATAAAATCTGCAATTACGGTTATATCTTCACCCTCATAGTATTTTACAAGCAGTCTTTTAAATTCAGGCACTTCCTTTTCAGGAATCACCAGAAATCCGCCACCGTGTGAAATAAGATAGTGATTTGCAAAAATTACAGAGGCACGCTTGTTACCGTCAAGAAATATTTGTGTTTTCATACAATAAAGGCACAACTTAATTGCCGTATTGATAACTTCATCACTTTCTTCTATAATTTCACGGATTTTTTCTTTTACATCCAACTCATTAGGCAACGGTGGAACATATGAAGAACCTCCGATAGTAACCGGAACTCCTCTAATTCTTCCGCCTTCCGCAAAAAATCCTTCATTAACAACTCTTGCTATATGGCTGAGCATATAGTAGTCGGAACGACTTGCTATTACATCACGATCCAAAATAAATTCCCATGCGTGTTTTAAATTCAAAATTTTCTGAACATCTGTTGCAGTCACACCGAAAATTTTACCGTTATCTATGATTTCTTCAGTTTGTGGAAATGATGTAGCAACACCCTCAAGGACAGCCTGATCATATATATTCATTTTCATATTTGCACGGGCAAACGCAATATTGTTTATAACATCAGAAGAAAGTTCATCTTCTGAATATCCCGCATTTGCAAGTTGTTTATCTATACTGCGAAGTTCTTTCCTGATTTCACGGGCTTCTCTGGCATTGCGGAGGAGCAAATTATATAATTCTTCCGTATATGCACCTACATAAGTTGATGTCTGTTTTCCTGCAACACGCTTTCTCACATAAAGATATTTTTCATTACCTCGTTCCTTAATTTCGGGAGTTCCGTCATACGGCATTAAATTTAACCTTGCATTAAGGTCAGCACGGCTTCTTAGTAACTCTTGTATTTCATTGTATTTTGCAGCCATTATAATTCTCCTTTGGGGTACATTCTCTTGTAAAAGTATAATACAATTCTCCCCAACAGTCAATGCACCTTGGGGAACATTTTTGCATTTTAAAGCCTAATTCGTTCCCCAATAATAAATTTCAAACATATTATATCCTACTCAAGTTCTTTTATGAAATCCATTAACACCAACAAATTCCAAAACACCCCTTATCTCACACGCGGATAAGGGGTGTTTTTATTCATTAATTTTACTCTTTTTGAATTCGAGATACTTTATATAGTCAAGCACATCGCCACATTCCTCTTTTGTAAATGACTGCGGAAGAGACACAGAGCGAATGTTTCGGTTGAACGAGAGCGGTTCGTCAATCAGACCGATGAGATAGTCAACCGACACATCAAATAGTTTTGCAATGATTATTTTTGAATTATCATCGGGATCACTGCGGTTACATTCGTATGATGATATCGTATAGTGTGACACGCCCAAAAGATCTGCAAGCTGTGCCTGCGACACGCCGTGGTCTTTGCGAAGTTCCTGTAAGCGTTCACCAATCATAATATCACCTCATATATTTAATAACTTAATTATAAGTATTTTGCGAATTTTTGTTTAAAATTATGAGAAATTTTAGATTTTTAATTGACAAGTGTGAAAATCTGCATTATAATTCTCATATAAGCTGTGAATTTTCACAGCAATTTTAAGGAGGAATTATTTATGTATTGTCAAAAATGCGGCAAACAAATTGCTGACGGAAGTGTATTTTGTCAGCACTGCGGCGCACAAATAGGAAATGTTGTATCAGATAATTTTTCTAATCAAAATGCAAATCAAAATTATAATGTACAGCATACCGAAAAGCATGAAGAACCAATAAAAAACAAAGAAGAATTTATTGCCGATTTCCGCGCAAAGCACCCTGAACGAATGGTATATATAGTTATATTTATTATTCTAGAAATTGTTTCAACAATCGTATTTATAATGAATGTATCATCTTATATAGATCATCACCGTGATGAAAATCTCACAGGTATGATGATTGCGGCATTTCTCGAAATAATTGCAATAATTTTTGCATGTGCAATTCAAAAAGTAAACGCATTGGCAAATAAAGCATTTGACAGTTATATTACAAAAGAAAGCCGCGAAAAAACGAAAGTAAGTACAAAATGGCTGTGTCCGAAATGCGGAAATTCAAATCCTGCCAACATAAGATACTGCTCAAACTGTAGTTGTCAAAAGCCGAATTTTGAACCGATTTCAGCTCAAACCGATGTTTGGCAATGTCCAAAGTGTGGAAAGATAAATCAAAATTATGTCGGAACATGCGGTTGCGGCACAAGAAAGCCATAAAGCAACAGGCTGTACAGATTGCGTACAGCCTGTTTTTGTGTGGATATTAAAATGTAGCGGCGAACCGTGTTCTCCACTACTAAACATCGGTAACTTTCTGACATCTATATAAATTTATTTTACATAAATTCTGTGCCTTTACTTGCGTGTGTCCGATTAACTCCGTAATATTTTCCGTTTTTCAATTTTTAACTTAATTTGAATCAATGTCCGTTCTCCGTAATTCTGATTGCAACGGCGGTGACATCGTCCTCACGGTCTGCCTTACGGTGCTTTACCGCCTCGTCAACAACAGCCTTTGCAAGATCCTGGGTACTGCCCTCATTCCATGTGCGAATAAGCTTTTCGAGCCATTTGTCATCGCCCGTAATTACACCGTCTGATACCATAACAATCATATCCCCCGTTGTCAGATTTACCGTGTCGGTTGAAAATTTTATACCGTTTAGAATTCCTGCAGGGAGCGACGGCATTTCACGAACCGTTACCCTGCCGTTTTTCTTTACAAATGTTACGGGTGCGCCTGCTTTTTTAAAAGTGGTTTTGCCGGTGTAGAGGTCAACACTTGTAACATCAACCGTTGAAAGCGATTCGTCCTCACTTTTCACCATGAGGGCGGAGTTCACAATCTGCAAACAGCTGTCGGCTGAAAGTCCCGCCCTTAGCAGTCTTGTCATAACAGACGCCGCCATATTGCCGTCAACGGCAGCTCTGCCGCCCGTACCCATACCGTCACACACGAGCGCATATGTTTTGCCGAAACCGTCATTGAAATAATTTATGCAGTCACCGCAGAGCTTACCGTTGTCGGCGGTGTGCTGGTCGCTTCCGATTTCAACATCAAACACGGGCATTTCGCACATTGCAATACGGATTCTGTTGCCCTCACGGCTGATTGTCGGAAGGTCAAATCTTCTTCCGCAACAGCGTGAAATCTCACGCATAACCTCGCCCTTAGAAAGCTTTTCGGACTTATTCGAGAGCGTAAGTTCCACGCTCATTCTTCCGCCGTTTGACACAAGGCAGATGCACTCCTCAACAATTGCACCGAGGCTTGTGAGGGCGCTGATTATGCGTTGTGCAGATTCGTTATCGCACCGCATTGTGTTGCGAAATTCATCAGCCAAATCGTGGAGAATATCGCCGATTCCGGAAAACTGCCCTGCAACAACACTCCGCACATCGGTAATCCTCTGTTGTGCCTCAAGCGCCGACTGATATTCACGGTAGTTTGCGTTCATTGAACGGGCAATTTCGCCTTTTTTACAGCAGTTTTTTACAAAAGATTTTTCAACATCTCTTTCGCCTATTGTGCCGTTCGATTCAAGATACTCTTCAAGCCTTGCGAAATCGTCACGGGTAACACCGCCCTTGTGTTCATAGCAGTACATTTTCAGTCCGCAGGTTTCGCAGACTTCATTTCTTGTACCCTCACAAACAGCGTCAAATGTGGGCGAATAGAGCTTTTTCATCTTTTCAGAAACTTTTGAGACATCGTTTTTCACATTGCCGACTGCCTTTGAGGCAAAGTCGAGTCGCATAACAATATTTTTTCGCAGAGCCTCTCCGAGCGATGTATTTTTGTCGCTTGAAAACACGGGCGAAATCACATTGCCGACCTCTTTCGGAAGAACCATAAACACCGCACTTGCGGCAAGGCTTTCAACAAGCACACCCGACGGTGTTCCGAACTGCGAACCGAACGCAAGGCACATCACACCGTTTGAGATTACAAAGGCAATCGCACAACCCAATTTTCCGAGCTGTGAAAAAAGCCCCGCCATAAGTCCTCCGAATGCAAAACCTCCGCAGATGTAGCCGTTCTCCCTTGACGCAATGCTGAAAATCGCCCCTGTTGAAATTCCGCTGATTGCACCGCCCGTAACCGAGCCGTAGCGTGAACAGAGCAAAATGACGAGCATTGCAATAATTCTGCCGAACGAGATATTCTGCCACGCAATACTGCCGAAAGCCAGAATCAGGATACACCCCGACATAACTACGCTTGCGGTTTCCTGTTGCGAAAAAACTTCAAAACTTCTGTTGTCGCCTGCAAGGTGCAGTGCCGTGCTGATAAAATATGCCGCCGCACCTGCAATTACCGCCTCGGTTACGCAATCGGCAAAGGTTGTCAGCGTGCTTGTACTTACGAAAAGCAACGAAACACCCGTTGCAAAAATCGGAACAAATGCCACAAGCGGAGCAAAAACCTTGCTTTTTGTAACCTTGTCAAGATCACCGAGCAGCCACCGCAGACCGCCTATTGCCGCCACAACGGCAAGGTAGCGAAAGCTGTCCGAGGGTTTGAGCAGGACATAGCCGAATGCCGTGCCTAAGAGTGATGACAAAAGATACTTTCTAGGAACTGCCGCCGCAAATGACGCCCCGAACGGTGCAAGGCTTCCGAGAACCGCTCCCCGTGACACCAAAATTCCGCAGAGTAGACAACCTGCGTTTGTAAGCATTTTCCGCATAAAATCGCCCTGAACAGCGTCCTGTCTGCGAGCCAAAGTAGTTTTTGCTTCCATAAAAATCAACATCCCTTTAATGATTTACTTCTTTTTGTATTTTTATTATAGGATATTATGGGTAACAGTTTTGTCTTTTTGTGAATGAGAATTTTTATATTCTTTTGTAGAAACAAAGCTTTGAAAAAACTTAATAAAGTAATTACGCAAAAGATTGTTCAACATTAAAAAAAGCCGTTGTTAAAATTCTGATTTTGCATTATAATGGAGTAAACCAAAGTGAAAGGACAAACAAAATGATTATAATGTCAGTTGACCTCGGAAAAGCACGCACAGGCATTGCCGTATGCGACAAAACCGAGTTTTTAGCGTCGCCATATACGGTTATTTTTGAAAAGTCACCGAAACAGTTGCTTGAAAAGGTGTCAAATACAGCCAAAGAAACAAAAGCCGAGCTTATTGTTGTGGGACTTCCGAAAAATATGGACGGCAGTGAGGGCGAAAGCGCACAGAATGCCAGAGCGTTTGCCGAAAATCTGAGCAATGAAACAGGCATTGAATGCGTTATGCAGGATGAGCGTGGAACAACAATTACGGCTCACAATTTTCTCAACACCACAAATACAAGAGGAAAAAAGCGTAAAAATGTCGTTGACGAGGTTGCCGCCACAATAATTCTTCAGGATTATCTTGACAAAAGAAAATCGGGCTTAAACAAATAAAATCATAAAAGATTTACCTTCCGATGATTTTGGAGGGTTATTTAATGTACATTTTGAGAATTTTGTTGATTATTGTAATTATTTATGGTAAAATTTCTTCGGAGATTTAATCTCTGATTTTACTTGAGAGAGGGATTCTATGTTTTGTCCTAATTGCGGAAATCAATGTCCTGACGGCACAAAATTCTGTCAGTCATGCGGTACACCGCTCACAAACAATCAACAGCAAAACACTCAGCCTGATTTTAACAATCAGCAGGCTAATTATCAACAACCTAATCAGCAATATCAACAGCCAAATTACAACCAATATCGGCAACCGAATCAGTATCGGCAACCGATGTACAATCAATCGTATCAGCAGTACCCACAGTATCCCGATAAATTTAACGGGCATCAGATGGGTTGGTACAAATTTCTGATTTACTTTGCACTTTTTGCAGGTGCGTTTTTTAATGCATGCTATGCTATTTTGTACATGACAGGCAGTATTTACGAAACCGAGCAAATTGATCCGCTTACCGTATATTCACTTTTTCCGGGTGTAAAAGCGGTTGACATCGTGTATGGCATATTGCTTCTTGTACTTGCCGTTTTTATGATTGTAACCCGTTTTCAGCTTTCAGGATTGAAAAAGAACGGTCCGAAAATGGTTGTTGCACTTTACGGTCTTAATATTGCCATTGCAATTATTTATGCCGTTTTAATTTCATGCACAACAGATTACATGGCATTCGATGCGTCAACAGTCAGTCAGTGCGTTTTACCGATTGTTATGGCAATTGTCAACAAGGTTTATTTTGACAGAAGAAAAGATATTTTCGTGAATTAAATTATATTGGAAATTTTATAATCTAAAATTCAAGCACGCCGCAGTTTCAAGTGAGCAAACTGCGGCGTGCTTTTAAGTTAAATGCTTTAGTACTTTTAAGTACTATAAAATCATTGTATCACCCATTTATGATAAAGTCAATAGTACCGATAGATACTATACAGGGTGATAATATGTATTTTAAAAGACTGCGTGATTTGCGAGAAGATCATGATATGAAACAAAGTGAAGTTGCCGAATATTTAGGAATTCAGCAGACGGTCTATTCACGCTACGAAAGAGGATTTCAGTCAATTCCCGTTGAGCATTTAATTAAACTGGCTGATTTGTACAAAGTTTCCACAGATTACATTCTCGGCAGAAAATAGTTACAAATTAAAAATTAAAGTCGGGCAGCAGATTTTCAATGTAAAATTTCTGTTTCCCGACTTTTTTATTTGTGATACGGCGTGCCGCCGTTCCCTGTTCGTGTAAACAGTATATTATTGAAAAAACATATTATGCCAGAGCGAAAGTTTTTTAAAATTGAAAGTTGAAAATGGAAAATTGAAAATTGCGGTCGGGCAGACAGTTTGCAAACAAAAAAATACACGGTATGCACCATTTGGCACATACCGTGGTTTTTTTATACATTATATGTTTTCAGTTAAATCAGAAGTCCATAATTTCATCGTCTTCAAGAGCAACGATAACATCATCTGTTTCGTCATTCTCAACGATTTCTGCCTCAGAATTACTCTCAAGCTGAACATCTGCATATCTCTGCATACCTGTACCTGCAGGGATAATCTTACCGAGGATAACATTCTCTTTAAGACCGACGAGCGGATCAACCTTACCCTTGATAGCAGCATCTGTAAGAACTCTTGTTGTTTCCTGGAATGATGCGGCTGAAAGGAAGCTGTCTGTTGCAAGAGCGGCCTTTGTGATACCGAGGAGGAGCTGAGTGAATGTTGCCTCACGAAGACCTTCTTCGCCGTTGGCAATACGCTTTTTAATCTGCTCATTCTCGTAAAGAACTTCGTTCTTGTCATAGGTCTGACCTGACATAAAGCCTGTGTCGCCTGCGTCCTCAACCTTAACCTTACGCATCATCTGACGAACGATAACCTCAATGTGCTTATCGTTGATTTCAACACCCTGTAAACGGTAGGTACTCTGTACTTCCGAAATAAGGTAGTTCATGACTGCCTCGGGTCCGAGAATATCGAGTATATCGTGCGGATTAACAGCACCATCGGTAATCTTGTCACCCTTTTTGATGTGGTCGCCGTCAAATACCTTTACACGGAAACCGAAAGGAATGAGGTAAGCTCTTTCTTCGCCTGTTTCCTTGTTAAAGATAACAGCGTGCTTTGCGTTTTTGATTTCTTCAAAACGAACATCACCGTCGATTTCACTGATGATTGCAAGGCTCTTTGGTTTACGAGCCTCGAAAAGCTCTTCAACTCTCGGAAGACCCTGTGTGATATCTTCGGCAGATGCAACACCGCCGGTATGGAATGTTCTCATTGTAAGCTGTGTACCCGGCTCACCGATTGACTGAGCGGCAATAATACCGACAGCCTCACCGACAGTAACAGGCTGACGGTTGGCAAGGTTAGAACCGTAGCACTTACGGCAAGCGCCGTGTTTTGCACGACATTCAAGTACCGAACGAATCTTGATGTGGTCAACACCCGAATTAACGATGATGTCAGCCTCTTTGTCGCCCATCATAACATCCTTTGAAACAAGAACATTACCGTTAGAATCGCAGAAATCATCAAGGAGATATCTTCCGATAAGACGCTCGTGGAGTCCTTCGATAACATTTGATTCGCCTGCTTTGATGTCAAAGATTTCAAGACCTTCTGTAGTACCGCAGTCCTCTTCACGGATAATAACTTCCTGTGATACATCAACAAGACGGCGGGTAAGGTAACCTGAGTCGGCTGTACGAAGAGCTGTATCGGCAAGACCTTTACGAGCACCACGAGATGAAATAAAGTACTCCAAGATGTTAAGACCTTCACGGTAGTTAGCTCTGATAGGAATTTCAATTGTTTTACCTGATGTATTGGCGATAAGACCACGCATACCTGCAAGCTGTCTGATCTGGCTCATACTACCACGGGCACCTGAGTCAGCCATCATGAAGATTGGGTTGTAGCGGTCAAGGTTTTTCTGGAGGGCATCGGTTACATCGTTAGTAGCCTTTTCCCAGATACGAAGAACTTCTTCGTAACGCTCCTCGTTTGAACGAAGACCCATCATAAACTCATCACGAATAACATCAACTTCCTTCTCTGCCTCGGCAATAATCGCCTTCTTCTGAGGAGGAATAACTGCGTCACAAACGGCAACGGTAATAGCACCCTTTGTAGAATACTTATAGCCCTGTGCCTTAATGTGGTCAAGAACAACGCTTGTTCTTACCGGACCGTGAATTTTGATACATTTATCAATAATCTTCTTAAGACCCGATTTACCAACGAGGAAGTCAACCTCAAACTTGAATCTGTTTTCGGGGATACTTCTATCGATAAAGCCGAGATCCTGAGGAATAGGATTGTTAAAGATAATCTTACCGATTGTTGTGTCTACAATACCGGATTCGATTTTTCCGTCAATTTCAAGCTCACGGCGAACCTTGATTTTTGAGTGAAGCTCGATGACGCCTGTCTGATAAGCCATCATAACCTCATCAACATCACGGAATACCTTTCCTTCGCCTCTCTCACCGTCCTTATCAAGTGTAAGGTAGTAAGAACCGAGGATCATATCCTGTGTAGGAACTGTAACAGGCTGACCGTCAGAAGGCTTGAGAAGGTTGCCTGCTGCGAGCATAAGGAATCTTGCTTCTGCCTGTGCCTCTGCCGAAAGAGGTACATGGACAGCCATCTGGTCGCCGTCAAAGTCAGCGTTGTATGCTGTACAAGCGAGAGGATGAAGTTTAAGAGCACGACCTTCAACAAGAACAGGCTCAAATGCCTGAATACCAAGACGGTGAAGTGTTGGAGCACGGTTGAGGAGAACGGGGTGTCCCTTGATTACAACTTCAAGTGCATCCCAAACATTGTCCTTTGCACGCTCAACAGCTTTTCTTGCTGATTTGATATTCTGCTCTGCTTTAGTTTCAACAAGGCGTTTCATAACGAACGGCTTGAAGAGTTCAAGTGCCATTTCCTTAGGAAGACCGCACTGATACATTTTGAGTTCAGGTCCTACAACGATAACCGAACGGCCTGAGTAGTCAACACGCTTACCGAGAAGGTTCTGACGGAAACGGCCCTGCTTACCTTTAAGCATATCCGAAAGTGACTTGAGGGCACGGTTGTTAGGTCCTGTAACGGGTCTGCCTCGTCTGCCGTTGTCGATGAGTGCGTCAACGGATTCCTGAAGCATTCTCTTCTCGTTGCGGATGATGATTTCAGGTGCGTTAAGCTCAAGGAGCTTTTTAAGTCTGTTGTTACGGTTGATAACTCGGCGGTAGAGATCGTTAAGGTCACTTGTTGCAAAACGACCGCCGTCAAGCTGAACCATAGGACGGATATCCGGCGGAATTACCGGAACAACATCGAGAATCATCCACTCGGGACGGTTGCCCGACATTCTGAAGCTTTCAACAACATCAAGTCTTTTAAGTAGTCTAACTCTCTTCTGTCCCGATGCAGTTTCGAGTTCTTCTTTAAGTGAAGCGGAAAGAGCATCAAGGTCAATCTCGGCAAGGAGCTTTTTGATTGCCTCGGCACCCATACCTGCTTCAAAGTCATTCTCATACTTCTCACGCATATCATTGTACTCACCCTCGGTAAGGCACTGATACTTTGCAAGGTCACGGCAGTCGCCGGGATCTGTTACGATGTACTGTGAGAAATAGAGTACATTCTCCAAAAGCTTGGGAGAAATATCAAGCATAAGGGCAATTCTTGAAGGAATTCCCTTGAAATACCAAATGTGCGACACGGGAGCGGCAAGCTCAATGTGTCCCATACGCTCTCTTCTGACCTTTGAACGGGTTACTTCAACACCGCAACGGTCACAGATTTTACCCTTAAAACGGATTCTCTTGTATTTACCGCAGTGACATTCCCAGTCCTTTGTCGGTCCGAAAATGCGTTCACAGAACAAGCCGTCTCTTTCAGGCTTGAGAGTACGATAGTTAATTGTCTCGGGCTTTTTAACTTCGCCGTAAGACCATTCTCTCATCTGCTCAGGAGAAGCAAGTCCGATTTTAATTGAGTCAAAAACATTATTATCTATCATTGCATTTCCTCCTTACATATCGTCACTGCCAAAGTCATCGTTGAAATCATCCGATGTGTAGCTGTCCTCTTCAACATCAGCAAGTGAATCGTCAAACATATTGCCTTCTTCGCCGCCCTCGTCAAGAGTGTAGCCGTCCATTGATGTCATTACGTGGTCTTCTTCAAATTCCGGATTTGTTGCATCAACAATATCCTCGTCCTCATCAAACTTCTGCTTAATGTCAATTTCCTCACCGTCAGAGTTAAGAACACGAACATCAAGTGAAAGTGACTGGAGTTCCTTAATAAGAACTCTGAATGACTCAGGAATACCCGGAGCAGGAATATTCTGACCTTTAACGATAGCCTCGTAGGTCTTAACACGGCCGACAACATCGTCCGACTTAACTGTAAGAATTTCCTGAAGTGTATAAGCAGCGCCGTAAGCCTCAAGTGCCCAAACTTCCATCTCACCGAAACGCTGACCGCCGAACTGGGCTTTACCGCCGAGTGGCTGCTGTGTAACGAGAGAGTAAGGGCCTGTGCTTCTTGCGTGGATTTTTTCATCAACGAGGTGATGAAGCTTGAGGTAGTACATATAACCTACTGTTACAGGGTTATCGAAACGCTCGCCTGTACGGCCGTCAACAAGCCATGTCTTACCGTCCTCGCTGTAACCTGCGTCTTTAAGACACTGGAAAATGTCCTGCTCATGAGCACCGTCAAATACAGGAGTCATAATCTTCCAGCCAAGTGCCTTTGCGGCATAACCGAGGTGAACCTCAAGAACCTGACCGATATTCATACGAGAAGGTACGCCCAACGGGTTAAGTACGATGTCAAGCGGAGTACCGTCAGGAAGGAACGGCATATCTTCCATTGGGAGAATTCTTGAAATAACACCCTTGTTACCGTGACGACCTGCCATCTTATCGCCTACGCTGATTTTTCTCTTGAGTGCAAGGTAAACTCTTACAACCTTGTTTACACCGGGCTGGAGTTCGTTTCTGCTGTCTGCACGGGTAAACACCTTAACATCAACAACAGTACCGCATTCACCGTGAGGCACACGGAGAGATGTATCTCTGACTTCTCTTGCCTTTTCACCGAAGATTGCACGAAGAAGTCTTTCCTCGGCTGTAAGCTCTGTTTCACCCTTTGGAGTTACCTTACCGACAAGGATATCGCCTGCTTTAACCTCAGAACCGATCTGAATGATACCGTCCTCGTCAAGATACTTGAGAACATCTTCACCTACATTCGGGATATCTCTTGTAATCTCTTCGGGTCCGAGCTTTGTATCTCTTGCCTCTGTGTCATATTCTTCAATGTGAATTGATGTATAAACATCATCACGAACGATTTTTTCGTTGATAAGAACAGCATCCTCGTAGTTGTAACCTTCCCATGTCATAAAGCCGATGAGAGCGTTCTTACCGAGAGCAACTTCACCGTTTTCGGTAGCGGGACCGTCTGCGAGAACTTCACCCTTCTTAACTCTCTGTCCTCTTGACACGATAGGACGCTGGTTGATACATGTACCCTGGTTAGAGCGGAGGAACTTGATAACCTCAAAGTCCTGAACTCTGCCCGAGTCATACTGTACACGAATGTTACGGGCGTCAACGCTCATAACGATACCGTCTTCCTCAGCGAGGATACAAACGCCTGAGTCTGTACCTGCCTTGTACTCCATACCTGTACCAACGATAGGAGCTTCACTGCGGAGAAGCGGAACTGCCTGACGCTGCATGTTCGCACCCATGAGAGCACGGTTTGCGTCATCGTTTTCAAGGAACGGAATCATAGCCGTAGCAACAGATACAACCATCTTAGGAGATACATCCATGAAGTCAAATCTGTCGGGAGAATACTCTACGAATTCGTCACGGTAACGACCTACGACTCTTGAATGAACAAATCTGCCGTTTTCATCAAGCGGTTCGTTAGCCTGTGCAACAGCGTAGTTATCCTCAACATCGGCTGTCATATAGACAACCTCATCGGTTACAACGCCTGTTTCCTTGTCAATTTTACGATAAGGAGCTTCGATAAAGCCGTACTTGTTGATACGGGCAAATGAAGCAAGATATGAGATAAGACCGATGTTAGGACCTTCAGGAGTTTCAATAGGACACATTCGGCCATAGTGTGTGTAGTGTACGTCACGAACCTCAAATCCTGCACGATCTCTTGAAAGACCGCCCGGACCGAGGGCTGAAAGACGACGCTTGTGGGTAAGCTCTGCAAGTGGGTTACCCTGATCCATAAACTGTGAAAGCGGTGAAGAACCGAAGAATTCTTTAATTGCCGCTGTTACAGGACGGATATTGATGAGTGAGTTAGGCGAAAGTGACTCCATATCCTGTGACTGGGTTGTCATTCTCTCTCTTACAACTCTTTCAAGACGGGAGAAACCGATTCTGAACTGGTTCTGAAGAAGTTCGCCTACGCAGCGGATTCTTCTGTTGCCGAGGTGGTCGATATCGTCTGTGTTACCGACACCGTGAGCAACACAGTTAAGGTAGTTGATTGTTGCAAAGATATCGTCAACCGTGATGTGGTTAGGAACAAGCTCATCTGCACGGCTTCTGAGCATTTCCTTGAGGTCATCCTCATTCTCGCAGGAATCAAGAATTTCGCAAAGAACATCAAAACGAACATTCTCCTTGATATCGCACTCTGCTTCTGCGTCAAAATCAACATAGCAAGCGATGTCAACCATACCGTTTGAAATAACCTTAACGATTGTTTCATCGGCAGCCTTTACATAGGCAATCTTAACACCTGCGTTTTCGATTTCAAAAGCCTTTTCCTTTGTGATTTTTTCATCACGAAGAGCCATAACCTCGCCTGTGCGTGGGTTGGCAATCGGCTCTGCAAGAACCTGACCTTCAAGACGGTTTGCAATACCGAGCTTTTTGTTGTATTTATATCTGCCTACTCTTGACATATCATAACGACCGGGATCAAAGAACAGGTTGTTTATGTGTGTCTGCGCACTGTCAACTGTCGGAGGCTCAGACGGACGGAGCTTTTTGTAAACCTCGATAAGACCTTCTTCAACATTTGAAGCGGCATCCTTTTCGATAGTAGCTCTCATTCTTTCATCGTCACCGAAATAGTCGAGAATTTCGGCATCCGAGCCAAGACCGAGTGCTCTGATGAATGATGTAACGGGAAGCTTACGGTTCTTATCAATACGAACATAAAAAACATCGTTTACATCGGTTTCATACTCAAGCCATGCACCACGATTCGGGATAACTGTTGTTGAATACAGTTCCTTACCGGTTTTATCGTGATCCATTTTATAGTAAACGCCCGGGCTTCTTACAAGCTGTGAAACGATAACACGCTCAGCACCGTTGATAACGAATGTGCCGCTTGCGGTCATCAGCGGGAAATCGCCCATAAATACATTGCTCTCTTTGATTTCACCCGTTGACTTGTTCAAAAGTCTTGCGGTTACTCTGAGAGCAGCTGAATATGTTGCATCACGAACCTTACACTCAATTACGCTGTAGTTCGGGTGATCAACATCAAGTGTGTAGTCGATAAAATCGAGAACAAGGTTGTCCTGATAATCGGTAATGCCCGAAACATCTTTAAATACTTCTTTAAGACCTTCGTCAAGCAACCATTTGTATGACGCTTTCTGAATGTCGATAAGATTAGGCATATCAATTACTTCATCGATTTTACCAAAACTCATTCTTTCGGTGTTGCCAAGCTTTACGGGTTTGACATTAACCATAGGCGTATCACTCCTTAAAAAATCTATGAAACGGGGCAAGCGGTACTGAAAATCTGCTCATAAAAAGCTCTTGACACAAAAGGATTTTTGTGATAATATCCCCTTGTCGGATAAAGTTTTTTGCGGATTTTCCCGACCTCTTCGGTACATATCCCCATTATGGTACATTTTATTATTCTATATTGAAATAATCAATAAGTCAAGAGAATTTTCGGATTTTTTTCGGATTTTACTGACTTTTTTATATTTTTACAGGTTTTATTTCCCGAAAAGAATTATTTTTCTTTTCGGGCTATTTTTTACATCTCAATGCAACGCCCGACACGGTGTATGATTTTAAGCAGTTGTGACTGATATTATACGCCCGCACGGTGAATCACCGTCCCCGGTTCGTGAAGACAGTATGATATTGAAAAAACATATTATGCCAGAGCGTAAAATTGTAATTGTTCGCCGCTACAGTATTACAATCGCTTTGTGGTATTTATAAAGTTTGTTTTTAAATATAATTTCTACTATTAGCTATTAGCAACTGGAATCTGAGTAAAAAATTACGGCATAACCGAAACTTAATCGGTTACGCCGTTTTTGTGTTTATATACCTGAATATCTTTATTTGAGTTTTGACTTTAGATAGTTTTCAAAAGCTTCTTTGATAATTGAATGTTTTTCGTCTTCATCTGCATCACTGTTCCAATCTGTTCCATCTGTTGCATTTCTTACCATATATGAAGTGCTCCACTCCTTAATATCGTGGTCATATATATCATAAGTTATTTTCTCCATTGTACCATCGTCAATATTAAGATAATAACCGCATCCATAATAACCTCCGATTGGGTAATTGATGTAAAATGCCATTTGTTCTCCGTTGGCAAAATTATAAAAGCTGATTTTGTCGATTGAAAATGTTTTTGCGCTCTCATCCTTTGTAACATCCTAATTTTCAATATTATCATAAACAAGTTCAATATATTTAGCATCAGCGTCTGTAATCACGACGGAGTTTTCTGTATTTTCTGCTTTTCCGCAGGCAGAGGTAAGTAAAATAATAGACATAGCTGTTATTAAAATTATAAGTTTTTTCATTTTGGTTTTACCTCTCCACATCCGCATGTTCCGACATAATTCTGATTTATCTTTCCGCATTTTGGGCATTGCCATTCACCTGTTTGCGGCTTGGTAAAGGTTATTACTTTTGGCGAACTGCAATTCAAACAATATTTAACACTATCTGCATTTAAGCGTCCACATTTAGGGCATTCCCATTGATTAGATGGAAAAAGACATTCTTTGTTATCAATATTATTTGATCGCGAATTTATATTGTTTAAGTACATATCATATGCTTTGTTTGCCGATGAGTTTACTTTTTGAATTGCACATGCAAAAATTACGGCAATTATTTCGAGAAATGCAGCAATCATCATGCCTGTGATATTTTCATCACGGTGATGATCTATATAAGATGATACATTCATTATAAAGACAATTGTTGCAGCAATTTCTAAAATAATGAATAGAACTACATACACCATTCGTTCAGGGTGTTTTGTATGATAGTCATCCATAAATTCTTCTTTACTTTTAATTCGCTCAGTCTTTCTCTCTGTATGCTGTACATTAAAATTCAGATTTGCATTTCGGTTAGAAAAATTATCCGATACAGAATTTCCTATTTGTGCACCGCAGTGCTGGCAAAACACACTTCCCTCATCAATTTGTTTTCCACATTTTTGACAATACATAATTCTCTCCTCAATCCATAATATATTATTTGTTGCTTTAATTTGTTTTTCAACAATGTTCAATTAACGATTACAATAAGATTATATACTATAGTATAGGCATTGTCAACACTATAGTGCATATTTTATGCTTTTTATTACATTGTGTGCAAAATAAATGTGTATTAGTATAATTAAAAAGTACCCTAAAGAGCAGGATGAAGCATATGGAACGCACCGAACTTAACAAAAAGATAGGACAAAACATTCGGAAATATCGTTTAAAAATTGATATCAGCCAAGAAAATCTTGCTATGTCGGCAGGTCTTTATCCTGCATATCTCGGCAGACTTGAACGAGGTGAAAAGTGTCCCACAATAGACACACTTTATAAAATATCCTGTGCGCTCGGTATAACAATCAATGAGCTTATTTGTTTTGATTCCAAAATCAACTCATCGCCAACTAATAATCAGGCAAAAATGCGAATTGAAGAAGCGTTAAAACAAATTCCTGACACACAACAATTGCGAATTGCAGAAATTGTTGAAAATATCGCAGTCATAATAAAAGAAGAAAAAAATCAGTAGTAGCGGCAGTCAGTGACCACCGCTGCAGTATTACAATCGCTTTGTCGAATTTATAAAGTTTGCTTTTAAATATAATTTCTACCGTTACTAACGGGAGAACACGGTTCTCCCCTACATTTAAACAACAGCTTTTACACAAACAAAAACAGTCGGGAAGACATTGCTTTGCATTTTGCAAACTGTCTTCCCGACATTCATTTTCAATTTTCAATTTTTAATTTTTAATTACTTGCCTTCCCCATATCATCATATCTGTCCAGAAACGAAACTTTATTATCGCCTTGTTTATATGAAATAATCGTATCGAGGTTGACATTTTCAACGCTGTGGAAAATGTTGCTTTCAATCTGGGGATTGATTTTCTTCAGATTTGCTATAAGCTGTTTTATTTCCTGTCGTTTTGAGCCTGTGTTGCTGTTCGGGGAACAGGTTGTGCAGGTGTCCGTAAAACGGCACGCACATTGAATGAAATTCAGCTTGTTGTAATCTCGCCAATGCTTGATTTCAGCCTCACGAACGAGGTAGAGAGGGCGGATAAGTTCCATTCCCTCATAGTTTGTGCTGTGTAGCTTAGGCATCATCGTCTGAACCTGACCGCCGTAGAGCATACCCATAAGAATAGTTTCTATAACATCGTCATAGTGATGACCGAGTGCGATTTTGTTACAGCCGAGCTGCTTTGCCTTTTTGTAGAGATAACCTCTCCTCATTCTTGCACAAAGGTAGCAGGGATATTTGTCAACATTGTAAACAGAATTAAAAATATCTGTTTCAAAAACAGTTATCGGAATGTTCAGCCTACGGGCGTTGCTCTCGATTACATCACGATTTTCAACGCTGTAGCCCGGGTCCATTACAAGAAAAACAAGCTCAAACGGAAATTTATTGTGTCTTTTCAACTCCTGAAAAAGCTTTGCCATCAGCATTGAATCCTTGCCCCCCGAAATGCAGACGGCAATTTTATCGTTCGGCTCAACAAGCTTGTACTCGATTATCGCCGCAGTAAATCTGCTCCAAATCGTCTTGCTGAACTTTTTGCGGATGCTTTTTTCAACATCGGTTGCATAGTCCTCATTCTCGAATTGACTTCTCAACCAACTGTAATAACCGCCCTCAAGATTCACGGCATTGAATCCGTCATCACGCAGATTTTCTGCAAGCTCGTCACTTATCTGACCGCTTTTGCAACAGAGGACAACAAGCTTGTCCTTTGGCAAAAGTGAATTATCCTCTTTGATTTTTGCAAGTGGAATATTCTTTGCACCGTCAATGTGACCGTATTCAAACGAAATTTCATCTCGGATATCGACAAGAGTATATTCCTCGTCAAGCTTTCTCACCTGTTCTATTGTAATCTGATTGTTTTCCGATTTAAACATTCATAACCCTTCAATCTCTGTTTTTGCTGTTTTTTATTGCAACAATTGTTATATCGTCAAATTGCTCCGCATTTTCGGTAAAGTCCGTCAAAGCGTCATAAACTCCGTCACACACACCTTTTGCAGTCTGTTCGGCATTTTGACAGGCAGACACAAGTCTATCGTTGCCGAAAAATTCATTATCCGCATTTGTTGCCTCATTCACACCGTCGGTGTAAAGGCAGATTATATCACCGTTTCCAAATTCAGCGCTGTTCACAACATACCTTGCATCATCAAACACACCGAGCATTATACACGGCTTACATTCTAAAAATTCAGCCTTGCCGTTAATCACTGCAACAGGCTTGTTATGACCTGCATTTATGTACAAAAAGCTGTCGCTGTTTTTGTCAAAAATCACGGCGAATGCAGTTACAAACATTCCCTCGGGATTTGACGAACAGAGTTCCCTGTTGATTTCTTCAAATGCCCTGTCGGGTTCTGCATTTTCGGTCATTTTTTCGTGGATAAGAGTTTTTGCAAAAGCCATAAACATTGCCGCCGCAACACCCTTGCCCGACACATCACCGACTACGGCACATATTCTGCCGTCAGGCAATGCAAAGCAATCGTAAAAATCGCCGCCTACCTGTCTTGCAGACTCCATTCTTGCCGAAACATCAAAACAATCGGCAAAGACAACATTCTTTTCTCTCGCAATTATTCCGTACTGAATCCGCCTTGCAACCTCAAGCTCGGTTTCATTTTTAGCCTTTTCACTCGCAAGGGCGGAATTTTTTTCAACATAAGTTTCTACATCGTGAGCCATATCGTTGAAATAATCAGCCAAAAGCTGAATTTCATCGTCAGAGCCGAGTTTTATCGGCACAAACGCTTTCTTTGTATTTGTGCCGTCAGCCTTGTCGGAAAAGTATCCTCGAATTTTTTCAAAAATCAAAAGTATCGGATTATACATCTTTTTTCTGACAAACCGCATTACAAGTAGGAATACAATTGTCAGCACAACAAACAACGCAAGAACTCGCATTGCAGTATAGAAAATGATTTCCGTATAAATCTGCGTCAGCGAATAGTCCGCACCGATTAATGCAACAGGCTTGCCGTCCTTGCCTTGAATCGCTGAAAATGCCGTGTAAAAACTGCCGAAGCTGTCGTTCTGATATTCGTAAGCCGTGACAAGGTTAGGATTTTTCCACGCCTCTTTTTCAGCGTCCCACAAGCTGTGGTCAACCTCTGCACCTGCACTTCTCACATTTAAAACATTCTCGTTTTCGCTGTCATCATCGGCAACAGTCATAACATATGTAACCTTGTTTTCGTCAAAATTCGGAATGTAAATGTACATATATTCAAGGTGATTCGTCTGACAAATCCACCTCAAGGTCTTAACGGCTTTCCGATATTCTTCGGAATCGGGATTATCAAGCAATGCGTTTATATCGCAGCGTTCAAAAGTTTCTGTTGCAACCTTTGACGCACTTTCGGTCAGCTGTCGTGTAAACCGCCTTGTGCGCTGAATGTTTTCAATGCAATTGAGCGTACCCGAAACAATCACCGCCAAAATAAACAGCACAAGTATGTGAAAGAAAAGCCTTTTGAAAATCGACTTTTTGACTTTTATTTTGTCGATTGGTTTTTCGGATTTTTTCATTAACAGTCACCGCTTTCTTTCCACACACTTTTTCATCTTGTATTTTAACACGAATGTGCAATAAATGTCCACATTTTTATTCGTACGGTATGTCGCCATTCCCCATTCGTGTCGTAGGGGCGTGATATTTATAAAATTTGTTTTGGCATACAATTTCTGCCTTTACCTGCGGTCGCAAGGCTACCCCTACAAGTATACATTTACTTTCATATAAAGCAATATAAAGCAAAAATTGCATCAATGCCGTATTCGGGCATCTGATGCAATTCCTTT
>OBKD01000009.1_pt1 | contig 88617 bp, 112 predicted proteins | sample 1481601 | NCBI WGS metagenome assembly OBKD01 (sample SAMN02044695, study PRJEB22538) | human gut metagenome
GGTTCGTCCGGCTACGGTGCCCAGATTGGTTCGTCCGGCAACGATGCCCAGATTGACAGCACTGGCGAAGACTGTGTCATCATGTGCGCAGGTATTAACTCAGTAGCAAAAGCCTCAAAAGGATCATGGATAACACTATCTGAATGGTCTTATTCTAATAAAAAGCAAAGATATATCCCCGTTTGCGTAAAAACGGAATTTGTTGATGGGGAGAAGATAAAGGCGGATACATATTACAGTCTGAAAGGAGGAGTTTTTGTGGAAATGGTTAATAATTAAAAGGAGGTATTGTATATGAAATGGGTGATAATAAAAGGGACTAGATATCCTAGTTCCGTGATATCAGCATTCGCGGCATATAATATAGATAAACATTTCTTGAAGATCAGGATCAGAAACAAGTGGCATATAGTGTCTTTTGATGATATCAATAAGATGGATAGTCAGATGGTATATTTAATGAACAACTATCCTGATTTCGTTCAGATAGGGAGATGGTGGATATCCAAGAAGGCAGTGATGTCTTGGGTTCCCAAGGGGCAGGCGGTGGACGGATCGGGCTGGGTTATATCCTTCACCCTGTCCTTTGGTTTGGATAATGGGACTCAAATTAAGTTTAATAAAGAAGATGAGTACTTAAGTGAGATAGATAAGCTAAACGAGTTGTTTAACGTAATATTATGATATGAAAAGCAAAAAAGATTATATAAGCATGCTTAACGATCTTGGTAGTTCTTTGTCTAGGGAAGAATGGATAATAGGCGGTAAGGATAGATATACTGGTAGGGATAATTATGGGGTTATGTTGAAAAGATATGACCCCATAGCTTTTGAGGTAGGATATAGAGAATGGAAGGAACAATGAGTAATACTTGAATCGGGGTTGTAGTGGTTCGTGAGAATAGCTACAATCATATCTCTAAACGTGAACATAGATTGGGAGGTACGTATGTCATTCGATTGATATTAGGGATCTAATTATATTAAAAGAGGAGGAATTATGAAAAAGATTGTATTAAAAGTGTATAAGTTTGATGAACTGTCAAAAGATTCACAAGAAAAGATCATAGAGCGTGAGCGCTGGAATGTAATGGGGTAATGTATGGATGCTTATAGTATAGACTATCAAGAGTTGATGAAAGCCTTTGAGGATATGACAAATACTAAGGTTTATGGTTGGGAAGTTGGATACGAGAGATATGATTTTAGTTATAAGTTTAAATACAAGGATCCTATTTATGAACATCCTACAGATTATCATCGTGATATATTCCCTGAGAATCTATGCGGCAAATTATTGTTCAGGTATATTAACAACAATATTATGCCATATATTATCAAGGGCAAGTATTTCTCCACGTCAGGTAGATATGTTGATGGAAAATATAAATATAAGTACAAGTATAGTAGGGTGATGTTTGACTATGGAGATAATTGCCCATTGACAGGGATGTGTTATGATTTATATCTCCTGAAACCTATAATTGATTATTACAATGCATGGTGTACTTATCCGGAGGATTTTTCTTTAGAGGATCTGATGAGGCAATGTTATGATAACTTCTTCAAGTCATGGCATGAGGAGTACGAGTATTGGGCTGATAATGAAGATGCGATACGTGAGGAGCTTCATCATAATCAGTATGAAGATCGACTTTATTATGAGAATGGTGATGTATATGTTGAACCATTAAATGAAATAGCATGAAAACACAAGAAGAATATGCCCATGAGATTGATGAGATCGTTCTTCGGGATGTAAAATATAATCAGAATGATTGGTTTAATATGGATAAGGAAATATTCATGCTTCCAGCAAATAAGAATAAATCGTTTATCCTTGGAACCAGAGAGACTGGATGTGATTTGCTGATATTGGGAGGTACTAATTGCTATGAGTATAATGTAGATAGCGTATTTGGAAGTTTAGGTAATGAAAAATTCTATTGTTGTAATCCAATTATTACCCAGGGAGTAAAAAAGAATAAGATACAAGAAGTGAACCCTTTGTACGCTTTTAAAGTTGCAACAGCGTATTTTAGGGAACAAGGTTTGATCCCTATATTTGAAGATTCATATTGTAAATTGATGAAGTTATGAATATAGAGATAATAAGATACAGGCTTCCGATTTATTGGGCTTGCCCGTTAATCAATGATGATTACACTGGATTAACGGATGAAGAATGTGAGGAAATCAAACGCTTCTTGGAAGCAGCAGAAGGTTATCCGGTAGATGTAGATTTGGAAACACAAGGATTCTATCGTTGTAATGACGCAGGAACACTCCCAGGAGAATGTGCGGATTTTATTTTTCACAAGTATAATGATTAAACTAAAATGATATGGAAACTGCAAACAAACTAATTTATAAGCAAACAAATTATTTTAAAGAAGATGGAGAGGAATATAGAATAATAGTCACTATATCTTTAGATGATGATTGTCATAACAATATGTGCGACTGGAGCATAACGGCCGATATCAGACAAAAAAACAAATATGAACGATATGAGGAGTATATGGGAGGTTGCTGTCACGATGAGATTATAAAATATTGTCCGGAATTAGCTAAATTCATACCGTTGCATTGTTGTAATCATTATGGTGCACCTATGTATCCGGTGGAAAATGGCACGTATCACATAAAGAATAGCGATAAGTCTGTGGCTATTGAATATTTACGTATATCAGACAAGGAATATTCCAAATTATCTGAAGCGGTGGACGATAAGATGTATTTCAAGTATCTGCTTTTCAATCAGGGAATTGTTGATAGATGGAAACATGAATCAGACGAACTTATTGTTGAACTTGAAAACCTGTGTGGAAAGAAATGGATTAATCCATATAAGCCGGAAGAAGAAAGGTTTACCCTGACATTAACAGACAAGGAACGATCTTTTGTTGAAGAGCGTATTAAAGCCGGATATTATTCCACAGAAAATATACAAAAACGCAGGGAAGAGATTCATAGGGCAAAGATGGCGGAAAAGCGTGCCAAGATTTGTGAGCGATATGATAAAGAAATCAGAAAAGCAGAAGTTGGGAAGAAGGTAATGCTCTGTGTATTTGACTATGGATTGCATGTTGATAATGTAATATATTATAATCACAAAAATACATTATGTTTCAACTGGATAAATTATGAAAGGAGAATCACTAAGGAAGAGTTTGATGATTTTGTAAATAACGTGGATCGCTCTCAGTTACCAGAAGGAATTAAATTCGAGTTCAAAGGATGATTAAGAAAATAAAATCCAAAGAATATGCTTTAGGGGTAGAGCGGATGGATAAGGAAGTAGGGGCGCCAACGAACATCGCTCAGCCCTCTATGCTTATGGCGGCTTACGAGGCTGGATGGGATGGAGCGATGAGGCATCTTGGAGGTATGTCTGTAGATGATGCTATAATGGAACTTCTTTTAGAAAGAATAATAGATAATGTGGAACTACCACTATCAAATTTGATAATAAAACTAAGCAAAAATGAATAAGCAGGAATTAATAAAAGAGATAATATACCTTTCTTCGGAACTAGAGAAAAAAGGAGAAGAGCTTGCCGCTATTTGTGAAAAAGAAATTGAACCATTAATCGATTCAAAGAAATATCAAGAAGCAAAGAAGCATGTGTATTCTTTCTATAAAGATTGTGTCGATAAAAATGGTAATAGTCTAGCGATAGAGAAAGATATAATTTTGTCTAGATTAAATCACTTAATCAATAGTTAATACTAAAAACTTAATAGATATGAACAATTCAATGATCGCTCATTTATGGGCAAACGAAAAGAAAGAATCTGCAAATGGTAGTAATTTCTTCTTTGAAGGTGAAAGTATTTATTCTTATGGCTATCACTTTGAGGCCGGAAGAATCGTAAGAAATAAGCGTGGGGAAAAGGCGTATTTGCTTAACAATGAATATTATTCTACTTCCACCAGTGCGCATCAGGGCTGTATTTACAGTGCGATACCAACTGGCTCAAAGGTATTTTCTGTTGGGTATAATATGTCTAATGACGGCAGCATGGCTTTTATCACCAGTCGATTGGAATTGATCAAGAAAGCTGTTGAAAAATATAAGAGATCCAGAACAAGTCTATCATATCAAAATGTTTGGTGAGTTTTTCGGAATTTGATAGATTATATCGAGTTCTTTGATATGGGAACTCCCCGGAGCCTTCTTAGAAAGAGTGCAAACAACTGGATCGGAACTGAACATGTGTTATCTTATGAATCGGATAAGGTTAAAAGTGAATATGTCCATGAGCTAAAGCGCGTGTTTGAAGTATTGCTAAATCATCAAGCGTTAGAGACTTTAGGAACGACCAATGTAATAGTAGATGAGATTTGTGGCGAAGGAACATGGGATGAGTATGTGGCCAGATGCCAGAGATGGAAAGACAGCCAGACGAAAAAAGAGGCTTTAATTTTTGAAAAAAGAAGAAAAGAAAAAGAAGATCGCAAGAAAAAATTTGAAGAACAGATCGAGATGTGGAAGTCTGGCAAGATTCTGGAATTATATCTACATTATTATTTGGAGGATGACCAGCCTAACGTATGGCTTCGCATCAAGAATGGCATAATTGAGACTAGCAAGAATATCAAGATAGGACGAGCTGAGGCTGAGAGACTTTGGAAATTGATAAAGTTCTTCCATAATGGCAGTAAATTCCAACACGATATGGTATTGGATACAACCGGTCACAAATGGAAGATCAATAGCTATAAGAATGATATATTGGTTGCTGGATGTCACCGGATAGCGTATAGCGAGATGGAAGGTGTTGCGAGACAATTAGGATGGGATTAAAACAGCTATCAAGTAATATTTGAGAGCTATGGCAATCACTATCAGATTTACGGGAGAGACATCCAAGATGTCATGGGTGGCGTTACCGGTGGAGCCGGCGTATATGGGTAGGCGGTCGGGGAAGACAAGGCGCAGCCCTTGCCCGTTGGCTTGGTTGAGTAATAAAATAACATATAAATATGTAAGAAAATATGAGTATTAAAGAAGGAGATATGGTATCTATAAGACAGGATTTTATCAATCGATATAAAAATGTGCAAGAATCCATCATAAAGGCAATGGATAAGGCATTGGAGCGGGCAATAGGGAACAAGGTAATAAATTTCGAGAAGTGTGAAGGCAATTATTTGGACGTCTATCCTCTTATCGGGGCGGTCTTACAGAAGGAGGTAAGGAGAGTACTTGGCGAAAATGCGAATAAGGATATATACCGGAATATGAAAATAAAAGCGACCAAGTACAGAAATGATTACAGGGTATGGTTGGACTATGCCGGGGATTACAGAAACGAAAATATAGAATAACATGAAATATCAAAATTTTATGTGCCCTTATGAGCTTGCGCTAAAGTTGCATGAGTTGGGCGTAAATTCGGAGTCGGAATTTTATTTTGTGAAAGAGATGAAAGGAGGGGAAACCCAGATAGATTCAGTCGTGCAAAATACAATGAGGTATTCATATAGAAAAGAAGGCGACCTCATACCGGCTTATATGAGTCATGAACTTGGAGAGATACTACCAAGTATGATAAATGTCAGTAAATCAAAAATATGGGATGAATGGTTGCAGTTGACACAATATTTCCCGAATAGGGATAGTAGATATTACGAAGCCGCCTATGTTCGTTACAATGCCTACGATTCGCCAACAGAAGTGTATAGCGGATTTGGGGAAACAGAGGCGGAGTCAAGGGCGATGCTTCTCTTTGATTTGTTGGAAAAGAAGATATTGACACCTGATAGTTTGAATTTAAAGGAAGTGGATAGGAGAAAGGAATATGAGAACGAATTTGAATAGTACAAGCATGAGAAACACATGTCCAGAATTTCCGCTTTTCGGTGCGAATTATCCAGACGCAACTTGCATAGATGGCATATTATATGATCTGGATAATGTAGGTGATGATGGTGTTCTAATCAAGCCATTGGAAGAAATTCCATGCCCATTCTGCCGAACAGAGGAGTTTATCAGATACGATCCATTCAATAAAGAGTATAGCATGGATAGTGAAGAGGATATAAAAGATTGGTATATGAGCTATATTAATGAAATGAGAAATAAGTATGGGGGAAAATAAGAAGAAACAAACACCATGCCGGAACTTGAAAGATTGGCATACGAACAAATGAAGGAGGTAAACGATGGAGACAGTAAGATTATCAGATTACTCTTCTTATGATAAAAACAAGGGAGGAATACAAAAATTGCGTCACAAATTCAGGAATCAAATACTTGAATATTGGGGAGAAGATACCGGAATCCTAATAGGAACAACCATGGTATATGAAAGACATTTGTGGAACGAGGAAGTTAAAGTAATATGATTATGGATGATAATAAGATAATGGAAGCGGCTAAGTTAATAGCCAACTCATCAGCGGCCTTGATCGAGGCTATGGGGATGATGAGCGAAAATATCGAGAGAGCTAATAGGGGCGAGTCTTTGGCGTATACCGAGGAGGCCTTTAATAAAGTGGTTATGAATAATGGAATAGATTATAATAGTGTTATGAGTAGAAGTTGGATATGAGAAATGGAGGAGGACTATGGGTAAAGAAGTTAAGATAGATGTAGGATATAAAGATGTGCTAGAAAAATCATTATCAGCCATCCAATATCTAAGAATACATGGATTCTCGACGTACATGGAATCGGAGGGGATTGTAAATAGGATAATGATGTTCAAGGATAAGAATGAGATGAGAGATCAAAAGATCAGATCAATTTAATAGAACTAATTATGACAGTAGAGTATAAGTGTATTGATGTTTACAAGAAGCCGGAGAATCCAATGGAATGGTTGCCGTGTCCACGATGCGGCCTCCGGCCTCTGGTCTGAGAGTTCGATAACGGGAGATTCACGGCGTGCGGGTGCGGAACAGACTGTTATAGTCATTGGAGCGTGCGAGCGGAAAGTATTATGTCGGTCATAAAAAGATCTGATAACGGTAAGTCGGCTGAGGTGTATGATATTGATGAACTTAAAAATAACTGGAATCATTGGGTGAGGACAGGGGAGATACTGTTTACGCCAGGGAATGGGAAATGGTAATATGATTAATAATTTAAGATATGGATCATTATTTGGCTATAATTCAAACGATATTGGATAGATGTGAGAACGACAATACATCTCCTGATATCCATGACATGGAGATAATAAAAATAAATATATGTAGAATAATTCAGACTCGTTACGGATTAACTCAGTTATGGTTCATTCCGTTGATAGAGAGAATACAGAATGCTTGTTGTAAACATCACAATGACGTTGACATGTCATGGGAAGATTTTGTTAAAAAAAATGAGTGAATAGGAGGGATAAATATGGATGAGAACGAAAGAAAGAAGGGTATGAACCAAGGAATATGGCTGGCGGTTCAGGAGCTAGTCTATGCCGGGCGCTGGACGCAGGCCGCAGAGGAACTGGTGTCTTTTTGTGGATTGACCGAGGATGAATGTAGGAAGCTGCAAGAAGAAAGCGAATCATTCAATGATGAGATGATTAAGTTTATTGACAATATGTTTGGACGTGAGAATATGATAAGTGAAGGCAGTACTATAAGTGAAAACGATACTATATGTATAAATATTAAGTATCATAAAATAGGGGAAGTCTTTAACTATAAAGTTGGTATGTCTGAAATGACATTAAGAGTAGATAAGTGTGATAGATGTTCGGGATGCGCTTTTGAAAATTATATATATGATTGCGTAAAACCAGGTTGCTTGGGATGCGAAAGGGAAGATGGGGAGAGTGTTAGATATACAATAGTTAATACATAATTTACAAAGCATCATGAATGGAGAAAATATAATACCCAAGATAACGGATAAGCGTGGGATGTCATGGAATCAACCTCATAGGAGGTACATAGAAATCGATGAAGAGTATGCCTTAATGACCAAACAAACCTTTAAGGGTCTTAGGGAATATTCATTGACAATCCCATCAGGGAAATATGAAGGGAAGATGTGTAAGGCTAATAGAGGAGGTACATGGTATCTATATTGGTATGATCATGACGATAATCCGGAGATGATCAAAATAGAACGAAGAGAAATATTGTTACTTAATTAATACAAAATAATATGAGAGATAGAGTGCAAGAGGCTAAGGAAGAAGGCATAAGACAAGGAATATGGTTATGCATACAAAGATTGGTACATATAGAGCAATACGATATGGCAAAATATTTTATAAAGTTATTCGGATTTGATAGAAATGAGTGTGAGATGCTATTGGACAAGAATGGTTCGGATGATAAAATGGAATCATTTATTATTCAGATGGTATTTAATAAAGACGATAAGATAATCTTGGATGATATAGGATATCATAAGATAGGATCTATATTTAAATACAATATCGATTCGAAAGAAGTAGAACTGGAGGTGGTTGAATCCAGTGACGCTAGTTGTGAAGGATGCGCATTTAATAATAGTAAGAATTATTACTGTAAGGATACCCATTGTATTGATGTAGATAGGAAAGATGATATAGACGTTATATATAAAAAGGTAAAAAGATCATGAGTTTAATAGATAAATTAGAGGATTTGGTGGTTAAGGTAGACACCGAATACCAAGAGAAGATAGAGGCTGTGATCCGGGAGATAGTTCCGGGGATGCCGGAAGGGAACGTTCGCCATGCCGCCGAGTGCATGTGTACGGACAGGATGGGGAGTATGAGGGATATTGATCTTTACATATTGAGAGAAGAAGATAGACCTTACGAATGTCATTATCTAAAGGATCTGCTGGAAGATAGGATAGCTAGAATAGATAAGATGCATGAAGATAAAAGTTATACATACGATATAGATGATAATTATTGGTGTGCTACCTGCGGATCTCATTCTCACAAGGAGGATTCTAAGACAGGATATTGCTGGCATTGTGATACGAATAATTGGGTTAGGGAAGATGAAATGCGAGGAAGACTGTAGAAGAGACAGCGGAAAACGAATTGTCGTGGAAATGGCAAAAGCTATTAACGCCCACTGGAAAAGTTGTCCAAACCTCTCTGGGGATAATGATCGAATGTGCAATCATTCATTTGACTGCGATCAGAATTGCGAGTATATGAAGTCTTTTATTAAATCACTAGAGAAGATAAAAGTAAATCAAGGAAAAGATAAGTCTATTAAAAAAGCGTTTGAGGAGATAGAGAATAAGGCTATTGAATCTCGATATACAAATATGCATGATTGGCAGCGCAGGGATCTTTCAAAAGAGGATCTGTTTGAATATGCAGAGGAGATGAGGAAATGTCTTGATAAGATATTTGATTTTGCGATTGATGAAAGGCTTAAATAATTAAACATAAAATCATATAAGATGATAACTTCTATAAGAATAGACGATAACAAGAGGACTCCATTTAAATATACCTCAAAGATAAAAGCGTTCAAAAACGGCTCTGAGTTTATATTTAAACTCGGTGTGAATGTGATTGTAGGCAAGAACGGAAGCGGGAAATCAACCCTCCTGAATATGATATCGAAGTACATGTTGTGCGAGAAAAAGATGTGTTCTGAATTACCGTCAGAAGCATTGGATTTCCCGGACATATTCGATGATGACAAGGTGCTTGACGGGATCAGTATTAAGTCGGATTATATTGGGAAAGTCTTCCATCTCCTACAGCAAACTGAAATGAGAAATGATGATATATTGGATAATATCAATAATTTAAGTTTGTATATGAATGGGACATCTAGGTCCTCTGGGGAGAAGAACCTTCATGCCATAAACTCGCTTTTTGATTTTATGTTTAACCAAGATGGGTATGCGTTTCCGATACAGGAGCTTGCGGAATTTAAGAAAAAGTCAAATGAGTTTTGGGCAAAAAGGATCGACAATCTCATGTGGTATTAATGGAGAAGGATTTTGAGTATACGATCCTTATGGATGAACCAGATAGGAATCTAGATATTGACAATATCATGGATCTGTACAATGTATTGTCATTTCATAAACCACAAACACAAATTATAGCCGTAATTCATAACCCGGCTTTGATTTACAAGTTGAGCAAGCTGGATTGCGTGAACTTTATTGAGATGACAAGAGGGTATTTGAATAAAGTCGTTGATTTCATGAATAAATAAAGGTGATTATATAAAGGATTTATAATTTATTAAAAGATAATGATATGAAAATACAAGTAGAATTAAATTTGGAAGATGTATTCGAGGAAGCTATGTACAACGAAGCGACGTTGAAAGAGGGGTTTACCAGCTCGGTCAGGTTAGCTGTAATACGTGAACTTAAAGAAAAGTTCAAGAATGAGTTGATGAGGGAAATATCCAATCCGATATCAGAGAAGCTTGAGGATATAGCGAGGGAATCAATGAGCGATCTTGTCGAGAACGCCAGCGAGAAGAAATATAAATTCAGGATAGATTATATGGAAGAGGAACTGACAGTAGATGAGCTTATAAGAGGCAGGATTAAGAAGGTCGTAGACAACAACATTGAGACGATGATAAGCTCAAGAGCAAAATCTTTTGTCGATGAGTTAAGGAAGAGGTATGATATGGCGTTCGCTGCCTTCATCGTGGATAATATGAGAAAGCAAGATATGTTGAAGGATGAGAAGATAGCTGAACTGTTAAAGGATAACCCAAATGAGAAGTAGGGAAGATGCCAAAGGAAAATGGCGATCTGTGCTCATGACGCCGCCCGTACCGGAGAAGGTCAGGGTATTATCCCCAGCATGGTATAGGGCGGCGGTGGAGTTTCAGGGCAGACCGGAGCAGGAGCGACTAGCCTTTTGCTCGTGGTGTTGTTGTTGTGGAGGGTGTAATTTGTGCGCGGATATAAGCAAATACAACATAAAAGGACTTAAAATATATGGAGGATAATAGCATTGAGAAAGATAATAGGAGCGAAAGTAAAAACCCTTTGCCCTTTAAAAAGCAAGGGTGGTACGGTTATAGAAAAAGGAGAAATATGTACTATAGTCAAAAGCTATAAAGGATATGGTATCCGTACCGATGACTATCGAACAATAACCAGAGTGGATAAATGTTGTGTTGAGTTTATCAAGGGGCAAAATATGGTTGATAAAACAAAAGAAGCATATTAACTATTAATAATGTTTATTTAATTTAATTCAAAAACAAAATGTCTACTTTTGTAGACACATAAAAATTATACATATGAAAAAGAATGAATTTGTAAAGGAGTTAGAGAGGATCATTGATATGGTTAAGGCCGAAGATGATGGTTTCGAGTATGGTGGTAAAGTCATCTTCTATAAAGAATATGATGATAACTATGAAATCTCGGTAAAGAACATTGAGATGAATCTTATGGTAGAGGCCAATACTATGGCTAGTATGAATGATAGGACTTTCGCCTGCCTTATGAGTGAGGTTTATAAACAAAGGTTTGAGCTATAACGATGTCGGAGGATGAGGATGATGAAGACAATTGATAAGATGACCGATCAGGAGATATATGATCTTACTGACGAACAAGTAGAGAAATTGATCGTAACAAGATGTATGGAGGAAGGTGTCAGATTTATGGATGAGCCTCCAATCATGAGGACATATGACTGTAAACCTATTTCTCCATCCCATTTCTTCTACTATTTAGAAGGATTGAATATAGCCGTTCTTGATCAGGATGATGCTATTAAAATAGCTAAGTTCTTAAGTGACTTTGATCTATACAGGACTAGATATGATTTCACCGTATCCAATGAAAAGCTATACAGCAAATTGGATATAATTAATATCAAACATACTCCGATGTTTGATACGAAAGACGAGGAGACCTATAAGTCTATCAAGGATAAGAACGATAAGATTGAGGCGGAATATAAAGACCAGCTGGAGAGATATGAGAGAAATATGAAGAAAATGAGTAAGATTCGGGCCGAGATATGGGATAAAGTAGCCGATATAAGACATAGGATTGATAATATGAACTATCTTAGGTCGCTTTTTGTAAGGGAATATCTACCACTGGTGGATAATGATATGGATAAGGCTATGATATTTTTCAAGAAGGCTTATGGCGTGGATGATGATACGGAAAGATATATTCGTGAAGGAATAAAAGATTATCCTTTGTTTAACAATAATATAGATTAAAATGCACAATTGGTTTAAATGTACGGTTTCTTATGAGACCGATGCCGAGAACGGCATGAAGAAGAAGGTAAAGGAAGAGTATTTAGTAGATGCCTTTTCTTATACCGAATGTGAGGCTAGAATCATAGAGGAGATGAAGCCATTCATCTCCGGTGAGTTTAGCGTTGATATCAAACGATTCAGGATAGCGGAATTGTTTGCCATGGATGGAGACCGGTTCTATAAGGTCACGGCTGATTATATTACGATAGACGAGAAATCGAGCAATGAGAAACGCAAGGCGTTTAACTACATCGTTCGGGCCAATGACCTTGATCATGCCAAAAAGAATTTCGAGGAAGGCATGAAAGGAACCATATCAGATTTCGTTGTCACTTGTATCAAGGAAGAGAAGAAACTGATGGACTTCTACGAGTTTGATGGTAAGATCAGGAATCCGGAGAAAAAATGAGGATAGTAGGCAGTAAAGCTAGCTACGAAACCACGTCGTCCATAGCCGAGAAGTTGATGGAGATAAGTAAAATGGAGGGTACGATTTATCATATCCTCACATTGTCTAACAAAACTTATCTAGCTTCTAAATTAGGATATAGCAGATCGGGGTTCTATAAGAAGATACAAAACAGGAGTTTTAATATCCGGGAACTAGCTCAGATATTCAATACGATCATCAACTTCAAGGATCAAGATTGGACTGAGGGTAAGATTAATAGGCTTAAGAGGTATAGGGCTATGAGCCTTATGGAGTTCAACAAAAGTTATAAAAAGAAAAAGGCATGAGAGGTAGGATGTTGCCGTGTGAGAGATGTGGGAGGATGGTAACCATAAGGAGTAAGGGGTTGTGTCCCGCGTGCAGAGCCAAGGAACTACCGCCAAAGGAAAGGGAGGCGATACGGGTGAAGGCCAAGCCGAAGGGGAAGAGCCTAGCCGTTTTCTTTGGCGCCCATGTGGCTAGATTGAGTATGACAAGGAGATCTGCTACCGGCGCATACATACCATGCCCGGGGGTAAGCAACATATGCCACTTATACCCTAAACGGAAATATAAATCAGTTGCTGAGGATAATGATAACATTATCTACTTGACGGCTGATGAGCATACAAGATTCGATTATCTATTAGATACGATGGATTTCAGCCGGCTCTTGGACGAGTTTGGCAACGTATGGCTGTTGGCAGCCAGAAGGATGAGGGATCTCGCACCTAGAGTCGAGGAGGATGGTAAATTAAAAACCAGATTATTATCATGGATAGAAGAAAACAAAAATTACTTCTAGCTCTTGGATACGAGGCTATAAGTGATACGATATATAAGAAAGGAATGGATATGGAAGTCATAAGCGATCAAGAATCGTTTGATGATATGAGAGTCCGTTTATCCAAAAAACATCGTGTGGTTATCACGGATGATGGCATTGTAATAGAGTTTGTTCATAATAAGCCAATGGACGAGAATGCGCCATCATATTATTGGCGATCATCATTACCAATATTAAGATCATATCATACAGATCCTAAATTTACCGCGTTCTTTGGCATATTAGATGTTTTATCAACGGTTCCGAAGGAAGATATCTATGAGGAAGAAAAGTCTGTTGATGAGCCTAAGAAAGAACGTGAGGAGGAGATAGAAATTGAGTATGACTTGGAGACTGAGCAACAGTATTATGCCGCTGAATGGATCAAGGATATCCCGACACCAGTCTTATACAGAATGACCGTGGCTGGCAAGCGTGTTTATTATGAGATGGGAGCTGATGGATATCCTATCATATATGATGGGGCTACCAACAATATTGCGAATGGGTATTGTGATACTTCCGGGGCCTTAGAAAAATGGAAAAATGAGATGAGACTCAAGGGCAAGGACCCAGACGAGTACGCCAACTACCGGGCTGACTTAGGTACTATCATGCATTATCTATTTGGGTTGTATCTGACCGGGGTTAACATAAAGCTGATCCCGACATGGATCAGGAAGGTGGTCAAGGAAGCCAAGCTAAGAATAGACAAGTATAGGATGGAGCGGATATTAGTGGATAACATTGATGAGCTAATAGAGGATCTAATATCATTTGCCATATTTTGCAAGGAAAGACATGTAAAACCTGTATTGATCGAGAAGATGTTGAGGTCAAGCAGGTTAAAGGTAGCTTCTTCGGTGGACGCCGTGGTGGAGATGGACAGCGAGCCGGAGACAGTGGAGATAGAGGTCGAGACAGGAGAGTTCTATAAGACGGGAGCCAAGAAAGGTCAGCCTAAGACGGAGAAAAAGAAGATAAAAAGATGCAGGAGGATATTCGCTATATTGGACTTCAAATCAAACAGGAAAGGCAATTTCTATGACGAGTACGCTTTCCAGCTTGAGCTATATAGAAGAATGATACTGGAGAACTACGGAAAGATATTGGAGATAGAGGAGATATATAACTTCGCTCCGGGTGATCCTACCGCTAAGACAAGTCAATACAAGTTGAAGAGACAAACCGATAATCCTATACTTAATATGGCTACAGTTGTATATCTTCAAGGTAAGTATAAGTTTGAGAAAACCAATTATACGGTTACATCAAGGATCGGGTCTTTAGATATAGAGAGTGATTTTGAGTTGAATGACTTGATAAGAAAAGAGTCACTGAGAGATTATATTTATCGGATCATGAGTGAGAGGATAGGATAATGGAGTTTAGGGAATTTGATAAGAGTGTTCATAGGTATGAATTGGATCATAGTAAGCCAAGAAGAAAGCTGACGTGCCCGCAATGCGGCAAGGATAAGTGTTTTACGCCGTACGTGGACGTAACCACCGGTCAGATCGTTGGAGAGCAGTTTGGGGTGTGTGATCATAAAAATAAATGTGGTTACTTTAAATATCCAACAGGGAGCGAACTTGGGAACAATGATCTTTTTACCGATTCAAACAAAGTATTAAGGAGGTACAGACCTCCTATGGATCCGGATATAGCCAACTGCATTCCGGTAAGCAAGATGTTTGAGACGCTTAATCCTTTCGAGACATCCGATCTTCAGGATTATCTATCCAATATCTTCGGATCGTATCATACCAATAGGGCATTTAGCTTGTATAAGGTGGGGATGATGAGATTCGGGGACTGGGGTAAGTGCTGTGTGTTCTGGCAACTGGATAAGAATTGGGTAGTGCGGACCGGGAAGATAATGGACTACGGGCCTGACGGGAAGAGGGTAAAGGTTCCCATGGATCATGTATGTTGGGTGCATATACTGGACGGTCAGGATTACCTGCTTAGGCAATGCCTGTTCGGGGAGTTTCTTATCAACTTCTATCCCAATGACGCTCCGGTGTATATAGTAGAGTCAGAGAAGACGGCTGTTATCTGTAACATCGTGTACCCTAGTAGGTTGTTTATGGCCTGTGGCGGTATCCATATGCTGAAAAGGGAGATGATAGAGACATTGGGTAGGAGGCGGATAGTCCTGTACCCGGATAAGGGCGACGCTTTCAACGAATGGAGAAAGAAGGTAGACAAGGATATGAGGGGGATGAATATAGAGATAAGTAATTTTCTAGAATCAAAACCCAATATAAATGAGGGAATGGATATAGCGGATTATTTTATTATTAAACAAATTTACAATGGCAAAGGTAGTTGACAATTACAAGAAATTCAAGGTGCTTGAAATAACAAGACAGGAGATGATGGATAAGCTCACCAGATATGGGTGCTTAGGTATTTGCGATATGTGTAACAGACCTACATCCGTGGGCTATTATGTAGCAGTAATCAATCAATGGATGTGCGAGGACTGTTATAATTATTTCATCAAATCAGTTGACAGGTATGAGGAGGATATGAGAATAGAGAACAGGAATTTTAATAGATTCTGTGATCTATTTAATGTCAAAATACAAGAAAAGGCATGAGAGAGCTATCTTTAGCCCAGAAAGCTATGTTAAACGGATCCGTATGTCCATATTGCAAGATCCCATCCACTATGATAAATACGGTGGAGGGGAAGCAAGTTGGGTGCGAGAAGTGTGGGGCTTGGATGAGATCCGATTCTACGGGTAAACCTGTAGGTAGGTTAGCCAAGCCGGATCTCCTTAGGTCTATGGATATGGTAATGACCGAGATCAACGTATTCTTAATAAAAACAGGACAGGATAGACATGATCTTTACAAAGAACTATCCGGTGAGCTTATGATACCGGAGGAGCATATATCCCCTTACAAGATGTCTTTGCCATCATTACTTAACATCATGAGACATATCAAGACATATAGTGATAATCGGATACAGATATATGATGGAGGGAGGGGGAATAACTGCCCTAGGCATAAGGCGATAGCGATAGGAGGTAGCGCATGCCACGGATGTCCGGAGCATCTATTCCATGTAGTGGATAAGGTAACTGACTTGGTGGTGTGTGACGCTGACATGAGTTACGGTGATTACAAAAAATAATTATTAATAAAAATTGACAGAGCATGAAAGTAATTTTCATTCACAAACAGACAGGGTTTTATGTAGGAGGATCAGTGTTTAACAAGACATGTGGTTTTTACAAATGCAGAGATAAGATGATAGAAAAAGGCATAAGCGAGGATAAGGCCAACATGCTTATTGATATAATAGGTCCGCACTTATGTGTGTGGGAAATAAAAGATGGGGATGATCCTTACGAGAGCATGAGAAGCAGACTCGGAGATAAAGCCTCATATTTAGATGGAGAGGATATTATCGTAGAAGATTATGATTATGACGAGGAGGACGAGAATGGGGAGATCGACTGAATACTATAGGACACATCCGGAGGCCAGAAAGAAGAAGGCTGAGACGGATAAGAAGATCAACGCCAGACCTGAGCAGAAAGCCAAGAGACGGGAATTGGGTCGCAAGAACTACAAGACCGATAAGCTGAATGGGAAGGCTTATCGGAAAGGGAAGGACCTATGCCATACGGCTAAGGGGTTAAGATATAAATCAAGATCAGCTAACAGAGGATCTAAATCCGATACGGCTGGCGATAGAAACGCAAGAGGATGAGTGAGGATAGGATATGGAGGTCATCCAAGGAGATCATCATGGATGCCTATGAGAGAATAAGAAAGTATCAGTCGGGGGAACTTCTCCCGGCTCATACCGGATATCCTTATCTGGACAAGGCTTTGCTGGGGGGATTTTACCCCCAGCATGCGGTAGCCATAGGAGCTAGGCCCGGAGTCGGCAAGTCTTATTTGGCGCAGAAGATCATGAGCAATGTGATGAATGTCAATATCAATCCACAGGCAGATGATTATGTATGGTTAAGATGTGAGTTTGAGATGAACCCAGAAGATTTGATATTACGTTCACTATCAAAAAAAATGGGGAAAGACATACAAGATATACTCCTTAACGAGATGTCAGAAGATGAGGTAAAAGAAATGCAGAGATGCCTTAGAGAAGAGAACTCTAGCAGAATAACATACATCCCTAAACCATCAACCGTAGATGAGCTTCAAAACTTTCTGTGGAATGAGTATATGCCAATAAACAAAGATAAAAAAATGGTATTCGTGTCTATAGATCATACGGCCCTGATACAAGGTTCAGGGGATGCCAAAAGGAATATCGACTCGTTGATAACCATGTGCAATATAGCTAAAAGGACTTTTCCTAATATTTTCTTTCTTATAATATCCCAACTCAATCGTGATATCGAAGGACGACGGGATCCAAAAGATCATATGCCAAAGCAATCTGATTTTTATCAATCAGATACATTGGGACAGTTATGTACGGCTATGGTAGCGTTAAATATCCCGAAGAGATACGGGTACTCCTCATACATGCAATTCCCGCAAGGATGGTATCCTAATCTGGAACGTTTTAAAAGTGAATCAAGGCGATCTTTCCGTGTGGATGGATTATTATTCCATCATATCGTAAAGGTCCGTCAACGGTCATTGGAGGAGATTGACGCTATACATGTAGATATCATGAAAGGATATGAGCGATATTATCCTGATGGAGGGGTGGTACGCCAAGAAAGACCGGGAGGCTCGGACGCCCCTGTAGGCAGCGGCAAGCCGGACACGACTGTGGTGACGCTACCGCCCCCGCCTCCCAGTATCCCGTTGGAGCAACAATATATACCGCCCAGTGATGATTTCAATGTAGTACATGACGAAACACCTTATTAAGCATGAGATTGAGAAAAAATTTTTTGCTTGTCATCATAAAAGGGATGGAGATGTTATTAAAAGCCAATTTCTCCACCGAAAACAAGATGGGCATACGAGAGATTATATCCTCATTAAAGGAAATGGCCGAATACAGTATCAGGTATATCATAAACCGGGACAGGGAGAAGGAGATCATGAGCATCTGTGATGAGGTATCCAATAAAGTACAGGAGTATAAAAGAATGAACGATAACTCAATGGTATTGGAATTGGAGAACTTGAAGCGGGAGGTAGTGGCGGTAGAGGATCTTCTTAGCTCTTACAAGGGGGTTCTTGATGCCGAGCTGGTGATAGCCGAGGATGATATCAGGATCATACGGGACAAGATCGCTATAAGCCTTAGAGAGGACGGGACATGTAAGAGCATGACTGACGCCGATAAAAGGGCTAGGGTGGACGTAAGATACGAGAGGGCGTTAGAGGATTATCGCATCCTTCTAAGATGCGCCAATACGGTTAGGGCTAAGATGTCGGTTATAGGACATCTTAATCAATCAATAAATCAATCCATATCAGTTGGCAGGGTTGGTATGGCTAATGAATCTTATACGGTAAAACAATATGAGAAAGGGAAAGAGATTATCGAAAGCAGACGGCCTTAGGGTATTGATAGGAGCTTACAATGCTATAGAATGTAGACGTGAGTTAACTATGTGTGCAGCTATAACCGAAACGGCTAATATGCTTGGATTAGTGGATAGAAAAAAAGTTTTAGCATATGAACTTATACCTGAGTTGAGGATGTTTAAGCCGATAAATAGTCGTATAGAGGAAGCTTGGTTCAATCTTTCCGATAAGTATACAAGGCTATATATATTACGCACGTTGATTAACATATACAACGATACCGATCATCCTGGTATAGTAGAGAAAATAGCTAGAAAGATTAGGTCAATATTTTAACTCATTAACTTATGTATATTAATTTTGAACAGATGATGACATCAGGATTAACAATGTCCGATGTCGGGTATCTTTTGATGATCAGGCAAAAGGAGGAGATGGCTGACGTCATTCCAAAAGAGAAAATAGACAGCTATAAGGCGTCTGGTTATATCGAGCCTCAAAAGAACGGGAAGTGGAAGATAACACCAAGGGGAGGATCGTTGCTGATGTTGATAGAGACGCCCGGCCTGACACCGGAGGTCGAGGGGATCCGGGACCGTATCGTTGGGGTATATAACGATATGGGTAAGGATACAGGAGCTATCAAGGAGGTGGAAAAAAGGCTTATCTGGTTTGTGGCTAACACCAACTTCAAGGAAGAACCTATAGTAAGGGCCGTAATATCCCATATAGACCTTAAACGTGAATACACGATGAGGTTGGATAACTTGATATGGAAACCATCAAATGTATATAGTGTGCATATGAGTTTATCGGAATCAACGTTATTCGATACGATCATAAAAATGTATGGCATGACGTCTGACTTGTATCTTAGGGAGAACAAGAACAAGGAGCTGGCATGGTTGTTCGCCATAAGCCGGCTTCCGGATCCCCCAAAGAGAATGGATAAGGAATACGCTATCACAGGCGATGTTAAGATGGATATCGAAAGGATATCGGATATAAAAAAAGAATTAGGTAGAAGATTAAAAATGTCGATTTAGTATGGAAAGAAAAGAAGTTGAAAAAGTAGTCAAGGAGGCGATATTCGAGAAGATGGGTGAATTTAATGGTCTTGATCATGCCGCTCAGATAATGAACGAGGATAAGCTGGATACGGATATGGCTATGGATTCCCTTGATTTTGTAGAAGTCATAATGGAAGTGGAAAAGAAAACGGGTAAATGTATACCCGATGAGGCACTTAACGTCAAGCCTTATCACGAATTGACGGTAGGAGAGCTTATGGGTATGTTGTATGATTATCTAAAAAACAAATAAATGGATTTCGGATATGATGATTGGGAAGAGGGGCTAGAGACCCCTCTTGTCGATGATTGTGATGACGATCATGAGGAGGAAGAATATGATTTCAGTTAAGGAGTTAAGGCCGGGCAATCTTGTGAAAGACAAAACTGGCGATATATGGAGAGTAGGGTGCGTTACCGGTATGCGTAATGAAAGTGGATCATTAATCCTTGAACGTGAGGTTGATGATGGGATAATGAAATGGTATTCAGGGGAAGATGATGTCATGCCTATTGAGATAGACGATAACCTTCTTGACGCTATCGGTTTCAAGAGTGACAAGAATAGGGACGTATATCGTGGACACGGGATGACCATGGAGGTTTTTGGCGACGAGTATTATCTCGGACTTAGGGATATGGAGGATAACCTGAGCGAGCTTATCCAGATAAGGTATTTGCATAACCTACAGAATATTTCGATGGATTTATATGAGCGTGACATAAATACGGAGAGGCTTTATGATCGTTCCGGAGAATAACTTGCTATGCAAGACGATAGGCGGTGAGAAGGTGCTTGCCGCATCCTACTCACAGATAGACACGTTTGTTCAGTGTCCGTATAAATGGTATAAGACTTACGTGGAGGGTCACAGATCCACGGAGAAGCATGAGGCTACGTCATATGGTACGGTTATCCACCAGACGATGGAGTATTTCTTCAAGAACGGATGCAGACCTTCTTATGAGGATATGAGCAAGGCATTCAACTACTACGCTGATATAGAGAAAATACCTTTTGATAGCGTTAAATCTCAGATTGAGTCTATGCAACATGCGGCTAGACTAATAAGATGGATTGTGGGATTGTTTGAGAAGGATGCGGCTGGTAATTACAAGAAAGCGTGGTCGGACCTTACGCCAATGGAGAAAGTGATCCGAGGGTCGAGACCGGCCGGCGTGGAGGAGAGCTTCGTCCTGCCCTATAAGCTACCCAAGCCCCTTACTTTGGATGGCGTGACGTACGATAAGGTACATATCATAGGATCGGTGGACTGGCGTGGAGAGTATAAGACAAAAGACAGGATAGCTATGTATACGATAGACTGGAAGTCCGGGAGAAAGTTATTCGATGAGGATAAGCTGCTTCACAATCTCCAGCATCCGATATACGCCTTTTACATACTCAGAAAATATAAGGTATTGCCGGATATGTGCAGCTATTTCTTTACCCGCATGCTGGACAATCAAAACGTGAAGGTAGATAAGGAGAAAGTAGAGAGATCGGTCAAGGAACTTAACAATATTCTCCTTGACATGTATGATTTCGAGACAAATAAAATAGATAGCTATCAAGCTCACGTTTGGGACGACGCCAAACAGGGGTATAAGTACGAGAAGCGCTACCTCATGGGACGCCAGCCGGCCTGCCTTGAACCCCGCCCCAAGCCCTTGTGTTTTTGGTGCGATTTCTCGATCCACAAACAAGGGACATGCAGGTACTCATCGGATTGGGATGAGTCAAAAAGAAAGAATAAAAAAGATTAACTTTATTAAAAAGCCTAGGTAAATATCTAGGCTTTAATTATATTTGTATCACAAAAAAGAACTGATTATGGACAAAAGTGAAAAAGAAAAACAGATATTAGATCTTCTGATGTCTAGAAAAGATATCAGGAAATTGGTAGAGAAATCAAACGAATGTTACTCTAGGATGGATTTCGTTGGAGCCATGAGATACCGGCAAGAGATAAAAAGTATTTTAGATCGAGAATCTAAAATTATGTTGACAAAAAGTGAGTCCTTGGTAAGCTTGATGAATGATACTGACAACGAATATAAATTCAATATGCTAGTATGGCTACATTCCATGATGTGCATGGCGGATGTATTTAATGGGATATTGGAGGATTTCAAGGATGGAGTAAGAAAAGCCAATGGAAACTCTAAGTTTATTAAATTCGATAATCTAGATCGATTGATGATGGAGTGCAAGAAGGAAATTGATTATCTGATGAAAGGCACAAGTAAATCATTTCAAATATCCTTTGCCGTAAGGAGCGATGAGATGAGGGAGATGATAGAGAATATGGTTGGGGATAATATCCGGGAAGGGTACGACATGTTCAAGGAAGAGGCTGAGATGGTGAATGAGACAGATAGAAGCAAGATAGAGGAATTTAATAAAAAACTTGACCATGATCAAATGTAATATAAAGCTAGGCGATATAGTCCATACCCAGATAGGAACAGGAGAGGTGATAGCCATAAGCAAGACCAAGGAAACTTTAATGGTAAAAATGGACGATGGTCGGGAGTGTGCGATAAGATTAGAGTACGTGAAAGACGTTTTTGATAACTACAGATCCAAATGATTTACAAATTAAGACCATATCAAGAGGAGTGTGTTAAAAGTATCTCCGATTACATAAACTCTGATAGACATGATCCAGTATTAGTCATCGGACCGGTAGGTTGCGGTAAATCGATCCTCATAGCAGAAGCGGCTAGATTGATGGGAGATAAGACGCTGATTTTACAACCATCAAAAGAATTACTGCAACAGAACCACGACAAGATAACGTCGTATGGCATACTGGCTACCATCTATTCCGCCTCCTGTGGTAAGAAAGAGCTGTCTAACATGATATACGCCACGTTAGGGTCTATCAAGAAGGTTGTTGGTCAGCTTAAGGAGATGGGAATCAGAAATGTATTGATAGATGAGGCTCATGCCGGATACAGTCCTGAGGACGGCAGTGAGTTCATGGCATTCATGAATGAGCTGAAGCCGAGAAAGGTGATAGGGTTTACAGCCACGCCATGTAGACTTAAAAACATGTCGATAGGACAGACATCATATTCCCAACTTAATTTCATCACTCGTATGAGACCGGTATATTTTAAGAACCTGATTCACGTGATACAGGTAGAGGAGATGATAAGGCAAGGATTTTGGACACCTCTTAAATATGAGACATGGGATTTCAATGGAGATGCCCTTAAACTCAATTCTAACGGCTCCGAATATACGGCTGAGTCAATTAGTGAGGCGGTGAGAAAAAATGGCTTAAACAACCTTATTTTACGCCGATTGATGATATTAAAGAATAGCTGTAAGTCTATATTGGTATTTATGGATTCTGTCGAGAGCTGCAATACGGCGGCGAGATGGATGAATGACCATATCCGCTCCGGTATCGCCGATGTGGTTCATGGTGGTACGCCAAAGAAGCAGCGGGAGGCTATAGTCGAGAGATTCAAGTCGGGTGAGACGAGGGTAGTGTTCAACTATTCCGCCCTTGGGACGGGATTCGATCATCCTGGTCTTGACTGTGTGATAGTAGGAAGACCAACATTCTCATTCTCATCGTATTACCAGTGGCTTGGAAGGGCGGTTCGTATAAAAGATGGAAAGGATAGCGCTTTGGTTGTTGATTGCTGCAACAACTCGTCAAGGTTCGGTGATATAAGGGAACTTAGTATAGAGAACTACAAAGGATATGGATGGGGGATGTTTATCGGCGATAAACTAATCACTAATATTCCGATGGGGGATAAGGTAACGAAAACGGATCTGGATATCAAAGCCGCCAAGAAAGACCGAAGGAGGGGGCTGGCGCAGGGCGTAACCTCCGCCCCTGTTCCCGGAAGACCGGATCATCCCCTTGGCTCTACGTTAATGACATTCGGCAAGTATTGTGGATGGATGTTGCATTCAATTCCGGTATCGTACTTCAAATTCATAAATGAGACCTTTGACTGGAATAATCCTAAGAATAAGGAGATAAAGGAATACATAGATTTTCTAATTAAAAATAATAAATTATGATTATGATAGGTTGTATATATCATGAGGCTGATCTTGACGGTGTGATGTCAGCGGCTATAGTGAAAAAGTATTTCAAAGGGGACATTGATCTTCTTCCTTACAATTACGGCAAGGAAATACCTGACGTGAATAAATATGATAAGGTGTTTGTAGTTGACGTGTCATTTGGAAACAGAACAAGATTCCTTTTCGATGAGTGGAAGGATGAAGGTACAGATGTCATATGGATAGACCATCATAAGACAGCCATAGACGATATGAGGGATTATGAGGTAAAGGGCAAGAGGCGTATTGGAACGGCGGCCTGTGAGCTTACGTGGGAATATCTTTTTGATGATACCGAAACCCCTGATGTGGTAAAATTATTGAGTGCTTATGATGTATGGGATCATGATCGCTTCGAATGGAGTGACACGATGTCGTTTCAATACGGTATGAGAGGATATTGTGGTCTTGACGTGGATATGGCGGCAAAGGTCATAGACGGCGATAATGACTTCATATATGACATGATAAGGAACGGGGAGGCGATACTGGAGTATATCGTTGAGAAAAACAGGGGCGAGATGAATATGTTCTCATTCGAGGCTGATGTATTTGGGTACAAGGCGATATGTATGAATACCACAGAATTCAACTCTATTACATTTGAATCTATGTATGACCCTAAGAGACATGATCTGATGATGCCATTTTGCTGGAACGGAAGATTCTTTAGATGCTCATTCTATACCACCAAAGAGGAGGTGGATGTCTCGGCGCTGGCACGTAAAGCCCATCCCGGGGGAGGAGGTCATAAGGCGGCTGCCGGCTTCCAGCTTAGCGTGGAGGATATGATGGAGTTCTTAAAAAGTAAGGAGATGTGATATGATATGGATATTGTTTAGTGTGGCGATAATCATATTATCCATAATTGTAATGATGAAGGGTTGGAATAAACTACATGGCAGCATGTTCTACGGATGACTAATTATGGCAGTTGTAGGGGTAATGTCAATGGGAGCATCGGTGTTTTATATGGATAAAGAAAATATGGAGGATATGAAAAACATATACAAATTCAAGAGACTTAACGAAATGAAGCTAGACTATTACGGCTTCGGTTTGTTCGAGTACAATGGCGCTCTTTATTTCAAGGAGGCAGATGAAGGGAAATGCTTTGATGTAAGGAGCGGGAATGAGGTTATTATCGGGAAAGATAAAATTGTAACGGCCTTGGAGGATTGATCATGAGAAAACTTGATAACACCAACAGGACAAGGAAGAGGAGCGTACGGCACTCGTGGGTAAAGGCAGGCCCGGGGATCCAACGCTGCGCTATTTGTGGAATTACGAAGCAAAGCGAGTGGAGAAACGGGAAGACCTCGATTTGTGTACATCTATCATATGGTGAGCTTTATTCCATAACAGGTGAGACACCAGAATGCAGGAATCTTAGCGAATTTTATTAATCTAAAACATGAAAATATGACATGGTATGATACTTACGAGGAAATAAAGACCAAATATCCGGATACTGTTTTTGAGGAATATTGGTTAACGAAAGATGATGCTGATAAACTAAGGAATCATGAATCAGTTAAAAAGGGATGGGTTACAATTGAAAATAATCCTGATACAAGCGGTTTTATTATATCTAGTGACAAATGTGTTATCAATGGCTTTAAAGCAGAAAAGAATGATGGGGATGAGCGAAGCATATTGCTGCATATTGGAATACTGTCTCCTTTTAATGATGATCCAGTAATAATAATAAAACAAAAAGAAATTTAAAATGAAAGAGGAATTTGGTAAATACGAAAAGGTTGTTTATGACGGTGAGGTATTTGAGGTACTTGAAACCGCCGATCGTACAGGAATGATGAAATTAGGCCCATTATTTAAAGCATCATATGAATATGCTTGGGCTGACGAGGAAATGGTTGTATCATTAAACAGGGCTATTAAATTAAGGATTATTGATGAGGAAACGGTCGATAAGCTTACGGATTATAGCTCTATCGGCGAGGGTCTATGTAATACCAATGAGTGGGAAGCGACAGACGCACCGTTCGTCGGGAAGGACGGCAGCGGGAAGAACGACCGGGCCGACGGCAAACTCCGGTGGGACCTCCTTCCTTTGGCTGAGATAGAAGACATCGTGAGGGTATATACAGAAGGTGCCAAGAAGTATGCTGATAACTCATGGCAAGATATACCCGATGGATTCAATAGATATCTAGGTGCGACTATGCGGCATCTAGTCGCTTACACGAAAGGGGAGAGATTTGATTCGGATACAGGGTGCATGCATCTCGCTCAGGTGGCGTGGAATGCCATAGCGATGTTATATTACGACAAACATAATAAAGGACTAGTAGAATGGAAGAATCAGGAGAAAGAATAGCAGATGAGATATTGATGGCTATCGATAAAAGAACCGGTAAATACGTTAATTTAATCAGGCGTACTATTTATGATGATACTCCATTCCCGATGGTTAGGTATTTAAATGAGGTTTATGATGAATTGGATTGTGATTATATAAAGCATCTGGATTTTAATACTGACGTGGATTGGGAGAAACGGAGATATGAAATCGTAAAAGATTTGCTATCCAACGATTTTAAAGAAAGAACTATATACGAAAGTAGGGTAGATGAGGCTATATTAGTAGCGGATTTAATCATTAAAAAATTAAAAGGTATTTGAAAATGGTAAGAATTGATTTTTTCACGAAAAAAGACGCTGAGTACAGCGATTACATGCGATATATTATCGCCAACACGTTACAGGAGTATGAGGGTGAGGTTACGTTGAACCAGATCCCGGAGAACAAGGCCACGGAAGAGGAGATATCCAAGTACGGTATAGAGGTATATCCTACTATCATCGTCAGCGGTGATAGCATGGATGGCTTTAACAAACTTGAAGGAATGGTTAGAAAGGCTGATCTTATTAACGTCATGTTATTATACGATAAGAAATAGGCTCATGATGACACTAAGGGATAAATATTTTGGCTGGAAGGATATATTCTTTGACAGGTTCGTGCATTGTTGTAATGAAAAAAGTGACCAACCACAAGGGAGTAATATACCTCTAGCCAAAATAAATTTTGATAACAAGACAGGATATGTGGAGGACGGGACTATTAATATAGCCGAGCTTCTTCAATATCTTTGGATAAATAATAAGGTCTATGGGTGTGAATATGCACCCATAGATATATCTTCTGTCTTACAAACATTGATCAGATTGACCGAGAACGCTAAACATATGTTTGAGGATCAACCAGGTGTGTATGACATGATTCCATATAGAGGGTTTTTCCTTAGAGATGACTTTTTATCCGGAAAAGATTATTCACTTGATTTGGATAAAATAGTGAGTGGGATGGGAGGATGGTATGGGGAGGATGAAGACCCATGCTATTCGATGTTTGTTAGCCAAGATCAGATATGGAACTTAAATCCGATATTAAAGGTATTAGCTGATGAGGGATCTACTTTAGCCAAGGAACTTGGGTATGATATGAACTCATATGTCAGCGATAATGGATATACGATATACAACCCCTACCTCTCGTGGATCAATCATTACTATCATTATTGCTCGACATTTAATGAGGATAAATTAAAGCCTTGGGATAGGGTAGAGGATAGAAAGAATAAGTTCAAGATGACAGATAAGGTCAAGAGAGGTGCCAATAACTGGTATTATTCAGGTGGAACTATATCTTGTGTGGATAACTTCACGGGGAAAAGATACAGAAAGAATCTGCGAACCTTTATCTATCGTGGAATAGTATTCTTCCTTGACCGGATATGGCATACGCCTTTATTTGAGAAGATGGGTGTGAAAATGAAATACAACGCTTATTACTGTTATGCCGCCACCTCCGGTATTTGGTACAATAAAGGATTCAAGAAAAGGCTAGCCAAGAGATTTAACGAGTCTTTACGTAGCGGAGGGGAGCTGTTCGGGGCTAACCTAGCCTGTATGGTCTGTGACCGGCGGGATATCGACTGGGAGGGACTTCGTCTTTGGCTTGACAAGTATGACGAGCCTACTGATAAGGGTATGGTGAATAGCCCTATTCAGTTTATGTATTTATATTTATATTATATTTTTAATAAATGATTTAAGGAGGGAAGAAGATGATAAAAGCATATATTATTAATCATCGTTGTGATGATGATGAGATAGAAGCTAAAAATGGCATACGAGTTTTTGATAGAGAGGGCAATGCGTTTATTATCAATTTGAATAATCTTGGAGAATTGGAAATAAATGGATTGACTGAAGGTTTATGTATTATACCTCAATATGGGAACCAAATTGTCATAAAGAAACAGATTTAAAGCAACATATGACGCTATGGACTGGGAATTTGAGATTGAAAACATTGAATCATAATTTAAAAGATATGAAACAAATAGATGTAGAGGTCAGTACTATCATTAACATGAATTACGATCCGGAATCAGAAGAGTTTAAATCTGCACTTGAAAGTTATCGGAATGCGATAGAAGACGGTGCCAGTGAAGAAGATATGCTCCGGCAGATAGCATGGTACATAACAGCATTCGGTACAGAAAACATGATAGAAGGTATTGGTTATGTATCTGTGGATGGTGAAAAGAATGGTGATCCAGAAGACTGGTGCGGAGTAGATATCGTAAATAGCCTTAATATAAATGATACTCCGGATTTTCAAACAGCTATAATTTAACAAGAAGTGAGCTATGACTAAGGCAGAAGCAATACAGGCGATGAAGGATGGATATGAATTATTTAATAATTAAAAATAAAATATTTAATAGACATGGAGACTAAGATATGTAAAAAATGTGGCAAAGAATTACCAGTGGATAAATTTTATAAGAACAAATCACAAAAGGATGGGTTTGGATACTACTGTAAGGATTGTGTAAATGCCTACAAATCGTCCAAAAAAGTCAATGCAGAGGAGGGGGGGGGTAAATTAACGAAAGTGTTTACCAATCCAGATCTAGCCAAATTCAAACCTAGAGAACTTATCGAGGAACTAAAAGCTAGAGGTTACAAAGGTACGCTCACCTATGAGCAGGTAATAATATTATAATACAATTTAAAAGATGGCAAAGAAACAGTTAAAGATCCCGTTTAAAGATGGGAGACCATGTAAATGGATTAAGGATGATCATGATGAGGAACGCGATAATTATGAGTTTGATAAATGCCTTGAGATATACGGGTTCGTCCGTGGATGCTCCTCCGCCGTAATGATATTAAGACCGGCAGATGATCATGGGAAGGATTTCAATTATGCTAGTAGCGTCTATTATCAAGTGTTCTTGACAGATAGCAAGGAAATAATACAAAATATGATGCATGGAATCATATACGGGAAATGGACTTTTGTTAAAAGGGGAGAAAATTTTGGTATAAAATTGGTTAAGGTCTTGCCGGGAATACATAAATGTATCTTACGTATAGCCGAAAAGGATATTTTTGGACATGAAAGTAAAGGTGACTTATGATAATTACTAAAAAATGGTCAATGCCGAATAGTGAGACGTTCAGTATAAAACCGATAAGGGAACTTATAGACAAATATCGAGAAGAGGGGATGGTTATAGTGGATCCGTTCGCCAGAAATAGCGATATAGGAACGATCACCAACGATCTTGATCCTGAGACTAAGGCTATGTATCATAAAGACGCCACGGACTTCCTGCGTGGTCTTAAGGATAATATAGCTGATATGGTATTATATGATCCACCATATTCCACAAGACAGGTATCCGAGTCATATAAAAAGCTTGGAGAATCTGTTAATATGCAAACAACGCAATCCAGCTATTGGACTAGGCAGAAGAAGGAGATAGCTAGGATCACCAAGAAAGGAGGGGTGGTCATCACCTGCGCGTGGAACTCCGGCGGTATAGGAACCGGGCTTGGCTTCGAGCAGCAGGAGATTCTTCTTGTGGCTCATGGGGGATGGCATAATGATACGATCGTCACGGTAGAAAGGAAGATGAAATCATGAAGGAACGGATTTTTGCCACAAAAGAACAGGGGAGAGTGCTGGTCGAGGCCGGCCTCCCTATCTCTACCGCCAGCGGCTATAGGTCATGTGGGGTAGATATACTTTATTCTATGGAAGATAACGCCGGTCGTGTAAGTCTTACGGAGGTCGTTACCCCGGACGTATCAAATCCTGTTTGGGATGTAGGTACGTTAATGAATTTGCTTCCATATGAGATAGAGGGTAGTACATTAGAATGTTATAAGCTAGAAGACGCATGGTTTGCATTGTATAGGGATATAGATGATATTCCTATATATTGGGGCAAAGAAAAACTTCTTATAGATACGTTATTCTCATTGATGATAGATTTAATTGGACATGGAGTATATGAAACAAGTACCAAAAATAAGATACAAAACGGAGGATAATCCTCCCATGGAAAATGTTCCCCTTTTAGGATACAATAAAAAGTACGACTGTCCATGGATGGTAGTATACAGAAAAGGGGATAAGTACTATACCAATATGAAGTATGATGTCGAATTTGAGATATCCCCTCCAGATGAGTACGAATACGTATATCCATGAAAACTAGAAGGGATATATTTATATTTAAGCATGATTAATATTATTTTAATATTATTCATGCTTTTATTTTTGTTTAAATCGTACTTTTGTATCAACATTAAAAACCAGATTATTATGGATGGAAACAAACAAAAAGTCAATGAACTTACGATGAGGACGCTGGGTTCTCATTATGGCGGATATGCCTATGTAAAGGTAAAAAATCGTGAAACTTATGTAACAATAGATTGGAAGTTGTTGAGGGCTATAGAAAAAGGGGAGGTGGAGATAGACAACGAAAAATATCATCTATCCGGAATAGAGTACGTGGCTAAAAGATATCAGGACATGTTTTACGCTGGTCGTGATATTTATTATTTCAAGGGTATAGGAGGGCATGGGATGACCGATCTTCTTAGAAACGCTATAGATGATTTACTGGATACCATAAGCAGCAGGGAGACTTATCGTAGCGCAGAGCACAGGGTGTACGCCCAAATGAATAAACTTACGGAAGCTGGAGCCATGATCAGCTTGGCTACAGAATTACTAACATCTAATATCCGTCATAGTTATGGAGAAATTAATTTTGAACGATATCCAAGACCTGTGGAGGTGGAGGGAGAAGATAAACATTGATGACCTCAAAGAGGAACCTATGGCTGAGGACATGCCGTTATATTTCCCTTGCGCCGTTGTATGGCATGTGGATTGTGGTGAGCATGACGCTGATAGTTATGTATGTTATGGATTTGTTTATGTAGCAGAAATATTAGGGATATGAGTATAAAGAAACAGATAATTCTTGACGAAAAAGATTACGATGAATTAGTGAATCGTGCTAATCTTAACGACAGTGAGATAAAAAACATAATCGCCAACGCTCTAACCACGGCTATTGAGAAAACAAAGAGAGATGATAATAAGCTAATTGTAAAATATTGGATATTATTAGTGTTTATAACATTATTCGTTTTTGCGATGGGGCATATAGGTGGATGGTTGACATTTAATTTAATTGATTAAATCATGGGTAATTTAAAATACATACAAGATATAACCGGTCTTACGTCAGAAGCTATATTCAATATACGTAAACCTGTTGATTATATGTGCAGTGATATAGACAGTCATATAAAAGATATCAGGACACAATGTGATTATATTATGGATGGGGATGAGGAGGATGTTAAATACTATTCAAAATCAATCAAATCAGACGCAGATTCTTATTTCGAAGACATACGGTCAAAGATCGAGAAACTCCGTGATTGGGGAGAGCAGTGGAAAATATTGGCTAAAGACCTGTTTAATGAATTGCTGGAAATAGATAGCGATAATACTGTAGACAGATATCTGTCTTATGAGGCATTAGAGAAGATTAAGGAACATTTAAAATAAAATTATAAACATGAATAAAAGAGAAGTCAAAAATAAACTCCATTTAAATAACAAAGAATTTCAAGTCTTATTTCGTTCAGACAAGAAATATTTTAGATATGCGATAAATAATCTATGCTTTGCTTTTGGATGTTCTTCATTAGAATATTGGATATACTTCTTTGAAGGTGAAAGAGTTGATGGAAATATATATTATAAAAGCATTTCACGACTAGCTCTTAGATAACGATAAATTAACAAAATAAATAGATATGAGCAAATTACTATTTTTCGATTTAGAGACAACAGGGGTTAAGTTCTGGAGAAACGGGATACACCAAATAGGAGGGATCGTGGATATCGACGGGCAGGAGGCCGAGAGGTTCGACATCCGCCTAGCCCCGAATCCTGCCGCCACGATAGAGCAAGAGGCACTAGACGTGGCCGGCGTTACCTTGGAGCAGGTGCAGTCGTATCAACCTATGGAAGACGGGTACAGACAGCTCGTTAGTATATTATCCAAATACGTGAATAAGTTCAATAAGAAGGACAAAATGTATTTGGTAGGATATAACAACGCCGGGTTCGATAACAAGTTCCTACGGGCTTTATTCGAGCAATGCGGGATAAGTACTTCGGATCATGGTTCTATCCTAACTGCATGGATGTATATGTTATGGCAACACCGTTCCTGATGGACGTAAGAAACGATATGGAGAACTTTAAGTTGATGACCGTAGCCAAAACCATGGGTATTGAGATAGACGAGAATAAGCTCCATGACGCTACTTACGATATTGAGCTGACTAGGGATATTTTCTATCGTATAATCGGTAAAATGGATGTCAAGCTATGAGGGATATTTTAGAGGCGATGCACGATTATCCGGATGAGGCTCTTGGACTATTCTTCTTTTTGATAGTGGTCGTCTGGTTATTGTCAGGTATATTCGAGGAAAAGAATAAAAGTTAAGCTATGAGTATATTGGAAGTGGTACAAGATTGTCCGAAAGAAGAAGCAGGTATAGGCGGATTTATAGCTTTGTTCTTGTTTTTGATAATTATATTGTTAGGCGTATTAGAAAAAGATGATGAATGATAAACTTGACGAGATACTGGATCTCCTGAAATCTCAAAATGAGATGATCAAGGATATCCATGACTATGTAAAGGAAGTTACCAGCGAGAAGTATATAGCGGATTTGAGAATGACAAGCTTCTCTATCAACTTAGCTGCCGATATACTTACCGAGGCTATCAGTCCTAAGATAAAGGAGATGATGGTGGATTTATTAAAGAAACAAGGATGGAAAACTGAGTGAAATATGGGGACTTACGAGAGAAAAGTAAATCAATTAAAGGATTTGATGATAAGGAAATACAAATCAGCTTACAATAAATCCAAGGAAATGGACATAGATATAAGCTCGATGACATATCTTCCATGCCCAGACGCATTTAACGTCATAAATATTGAAAAAATGCATGTTATTCTTGATCGGGTCAATAAGATCATAGATGAGAATAAAGATAAGCTCAAGAATCCAACTTGCGCCACTTGTGTACATCTACATGATCGGGAATGGGCGAAAAGATATGGGAAAGTATGCTACTCCATTTGGCAAGTGTGCGACCATTATATAAACCCTAACAGGAAATATGATAGGGAGCAAAAGACTTATTCGAGACGTCCAAGCAATAAGGCTTGCCCTAATTATGAATATAGTGATAATAATTTTGAAAATAGGAGAAGATGCTTAAAGAAAAAGAATACCCAATAAACAGCTATGGTCCGGTACGCACCAACAAAGACCGGATATGCGTATGCTGTGGCGATACGGTTCCCGCCGGCAGTAACAGGATGATGCCAAGGAACGCCAAGTCTAGTTATTGTCTATGCATATCTTGCTTCAAGAAATGGAAATCCGTTGGCGGAGATCTTAAACTGATGGACAATTCTGGCGACACGAGGAAAGAGCATATTATACATATGTCTAAGATCATGAAAGGCAATTGTGATATCGTTAAGGGTCATAAGCTTTATATAGCCCTAAAGAAGGCGATAAACGAGAAGAAGGTAGCCGTTATCAAATTCGATACCGACCAACCGATATGTATATCAACAAGAATCATGAATCCTTCATTCGGGGTGATCATGGATGAGTACGGTAAGAATATATTCCAAGGTAACCTTAAGCTAATTAATGTCCCTAAAGGTGTCAAAGATCTAATAGTTAACTATATAGAAAGATATAATTGTCATAAACAACAATGAGGATAGCGTAAATTATGAACTTCAAGACATTTATATTCATGATCCTGACATTCAGGAGAGTAGATCCTATACCTAAGAATATAGGTCTTATGTTAAGTACAACGTTCTGGATATCTATAGTATGGATAATATCCAACTTTACTATATTGATAATGAGATTAATAAAATAGACAAGATGAAACAAGGAGACGTGATATACAAGAATGGTGTGGAGCTGCTTGTAGTATTAAGCTACGACCATAATGAGCCATGTAAGGGTTGCTTCTTCTACGAGGATAAGGCGTGCGGATCAGAAAGACTGATAAAATGCTGGGATTGTAAAAAGGAATATATATTCACGGCTATACGTAAATATAATACGACTGAACTGTGCGGAATAGTAAAAAGATATGAGGAGACAATACTTAAAACAATCAAGAAGATTGAGAAAGAATGTCAAAAATATGTTATCTGGGATACTGTGCATGTGATGTTGAAAGATGATGGAGAGCTTATTATAAAAGCCTTATCCAAGGATAAGTCCGTGCTTTTAAATGATTTCATTATATATGTCAACAATAATGGGAGTATAGATGAAGAGGACTATGATCTATTATTAACTAAATAATTGATAGTACAAATGGACAAATCAAACAAAATAGAGAATCTAGCAAACAAGTATGTTGAAAGGCATATAAGAGATAGACATCTAAGCGATGATACGATAAAAGAAATAAAAATAGCTTATATTATGATTATAAAAGATTTTATAGCTATTGTCGATAAATCTACATCAATGAATGAAGATGATATAATATACGTCGTTAACAACATATCATCAATATTATATGAACCTGTAGAAATCTCTAATACCGATAAAAAAATATTGGAGATAGGGATAGCGCTAGGCCTAAAGGGCGCCATATCATGTATATTTGGTTCATTATTAAAAGATGACTGCAATATAAAAGATGAGATAATTGATATATCTAAACATATAAAAGAAAAATTAATATCAAATAAGATGGAATGAATCACGCTAGTCTTTTCTCAGGTATAGGAGGCTTTGATTTAGCCGCTAGAGAGGTAGGATGGAACAATGTCTTTCAATGCGAGATAGATCCATTCTGTCAAAGTGTATTAAAATATTATTTTCCAAAAACAGTATTATATGAAGATATTAAAAGAACTGATTTCACTTCATGGAAAGGGAAAATCGACGTGCTCACCGGAGGTTTCCCTTGTCAACCATTTAGCGTCGCTGGACAACGAAAGGGAGCGGATGATAACCGTTATCTCTGGCCGGAAATGCTTAGAGTCATACGAGAGACAAGACCGCTCTGGGTTATTGGCGAGAATGTTGCTGGAATCACCAATATGGTTCAACCCGGTAGTGAAACTGACGTGGAAACGAAAAGTGATCAAGATGAAGAAAATTACAAGGAAACGATACTTGAGCAAGAATATATCATCAATACCATCTGCGACGATCTTGAACGTGAAGGATATTCCGTCCAACCGATCATTGTTCCAGCTTGCGGTGTCGGAGCGCCACATAAACGGTATAGGGTATGGTTCATTGCTTCCGACTGTTCAGACGCAAGGGTTGAAGGTTTGCGACAAGGACGGGAAGACAAGATTCATGGATTTGAGTTCACTTCCCAAACAAAGGATAAAATACGGAGACTTATTACCGACACTAGTGGCCTCAGATCACACAGGTTCTTGTACGATAAGGAAGATGACAAAAAGCAACGGAGCACCGAGAACAGACTCTTTAAGAAATATGCCTGCCGTGATTGGGATGGACGGGGATCGACTCAATGGAAGAGTTTTCCAACTCAGTCCCCTATTTGTAGAGGAAATGATGGGCTACCCTTTAATGTGGACAACCTTACCATTCCTTACGGGAAATGGAGAAAAGAATCAATAAAGGCTTATGGTAATGCCATAGTGCCGTTGATAGCGGTGAAAATATTCGAGATGATAAATAAAATAGAAGGATATGAACAACAAACAACTTTATAAAATAACATTGACAAGGGAACAACTGATGCTGATATCCCGGTGCGTGGAGGACATAAGCAGATACGCAGCCGGAGACATGGATCTTCAGCATACCACGGAAACTTTGATAGATGATATGGACAGGACGGAGTCGCTGGGGATAAGAAGCTTTATAGCAAACAACTCGATGGCTATAAGAAGAAGGCTGTTCCCGGATCTCGAAGACTATGAACATATAGGGTATGATGGAGGTAGTAAAGATATGATCAATAGAAAGAGACTTATCGGAAATACCTACCAGATATATAGATCGATACTGCATCAATTGGCTATTGACGAGAACTGGAATAACGTATATAGCGATATTACGTTACCTTCAGGTGATATGGGTACGATTAAAGTGGAGAGGATTGATGATGAACGGGAAAGTAAGGGCGTTTAACGGGGATATGGGTATGGCGATGTCCGTATTCAAGGATATGGTAGGGAAGGTAAGATTTGTCTTTGCCGACCCTCCTTATAAGATAACCCAAGCAAGATACGATAAGGAGGGATTTGACTATAAGTCGATGTGGGAGGTAATCCAAAAGATGCTGTGTCCGGACGGGGTGGTAGCCGTCACCTGCTCCCTCACGGCGGCGGTCGAGATCATGAGGGTCGCCCCAGCGGGATGGTACCGGTACGATCTTGTTAAGATACTTGATACGAACATACACGAATCCGGGAGATGCGGTAATGGATCCGGTAGCCGGGAGCGGAACGACAGGGATAGCGGCTTACGAGGAGGGAAGGGACTCCCTGCTTGTGGAGATAGACCGTCAATTCTTTGATGAGATGATAAACAGATTTAATAACAATAACATTAAAACAGATAGAATATGAATAAGATTGAAGAATTAGAAGCCCAGTTAATGGCGGAAAGAATAAAAGTACAAATTGATCTAAAAGAGAAATATAAATGGGTTATTGGAAAATATGTTAAACATGACGATTCTTTTATGATAAGAATAGATGATATATGTCATGTCCATACATCTTGTATGAATGGCTATGCGGATAATTTAGAACCAGATGATTCTATTTACATAAATGGTACTGTAGCTCATTGCGATGTCAAGAATAATTACTATTCTTTATCAAAAGGTGAAAACATCCAAGTGCAGGCTAAAGATGTAATAGATATACCTGATGGGGAATTTGAGAATATGGTAGAACGGTTGTTTAATGAAGCAAAAAAGAACTTACTATGAGCCTGTTTGTATGCGCTAAATGCGGTTGTGTAGACAATACCGCCACGTCTAGCTACTGGATGTTGACAAACGAGTATATGGTGGACAAATTCGACTATGCCAAGGAACTACAGCCGTACAAGGGTATGGGGCTGTGCAGCGAATGCGGGAGGCTGGCTACCAGTCCCGACGGCCGTGATGTCGTGGTGCCCGGAAAATGGCACGGCAAGTTCCCGAAGGAGAAAGCTACCGAAGAGCAGTTAAAACATGTAGGATATAAAAATATGATAAGATAAATAAGATGAATAAGGTAAAGGAAGGAGAAGTTAAAATATACAAAGGAATGATATACGTGGCTGTTCCGGAGATAAAAGAAAATAGTTGTACAGGATGTTATTTCTATGACGAGGGAAGTTGTTTAATGCATAATAAGGATCATATCAATTTCCCTGATTGCCATAATAGCGGCATGATCTGGACGCAAGAAGGATCTAGTGTAAACAATATCAAGGAAAAAGCTATCAAATTAGCCATAGAGGTCATGAAGCCCATCCCAGTATGCTCATCATCATGCTATAGTATAAGTGATAACAGATCGCCGGAGGAAAAGCATGAGGAGGAGATGAGGTTTTGTAAGGATCTTAACGACCTTAGATGTGAGATGCTTATTGATATGGCCAAGAAAATAGAAGAGTATTTATTACAAGATATATAATATGAAGAAAATAATAGGAATAGATTTCGATGGAGGAGATTGGTAATGATACGTGGAAATAAGTTATACATAAATATCACAAACCATTGTGATGTATGTTGCCCATTTTGCTGTATGAAATCAGACAGCGAAAAGCAATCATTCATGAACTTTGATACTATCCATAAAATCATGAAAGATATGGATATATCATATATCGTACAATTAGAAGGAGGAGAGCCTACCACGCACCCGCAATTCTATTTATTCATGGAATATATCTCCACGCTCGAAAAGGTGGAAGAGGTCGTGATAGACACCAATGCCTTCATGATCGACAGACATATCGACAAGATCGTAGAAATAGCGGTAAGGAACAAGAAGAGGATAACCATGAAGTTATCTTACAACACCTACCTTAAAACGGTATTCAGCCATAGGTTTGTCATTAAATTCGCCAATTATCTCAAGAATATCATCTCGGCTTGTGAGTTTATACCATATGTGAATTTTGCCATAAACGTAAGAGGATATACCGATAAGGAGCTAGATACGCTTAAGGACGAACTACCGCAAGAGATGATAGACATATCAAGCTTCCATCTGTTCAACTCCTACGGCAGGGCTGAAAATGACAAATCTCTTCCACCTTTGAGGATAAACGACGTGTATGATGAATGGCGTTGTTACGCTTCTGATGGCGAGTGTTTTGGACGTGATCTGGAAGAGAGGGCAAAACATGAATCTAAATTATAATAAAATGAATACATTGAAATTTCAAAATATACGAGAGAAGAGGCAAGAATGCTTCAATGTTGACGAATATACGTTTAATGATTTTGACTTTGATGGGAAAAGACGCAGGGTGTATTCGAACGTTAACCTAAGCATATTCACTGACGATTACTGCAACGCCAATTGCAAATTCTGTGTTGCCCAACTTAGGTTCGAGAACAAGGGGAAAATGTATAAGAAAAGCAAGATAGCGTCTGATGATGAGTATCTGTCCAGACTTGACGATATACTTAACAGGCTTAGACCGCTTAATCCTTCGATATCAATCACAGGAGGGGAGCCTACAAAATCAAGAAGACTCGTGCCAATCCTGAGGCTTATCGAAAAATATGGCTACAGGAAAAGAACATTGACTACAAACGGATCAGGTCTATTTGATATCGTAGAGAATAAACCAATACTACAACATATCGCAGATAATCATTTTCAGCATCTTAATATCAGTAAGGCTCATTTTGACGAGGAGATAAACAAACGCATTATGCAATATGAGAACGGATATTGTAGCAACGATGATATTGCTCGTATAGCTATATTCGCTAAAGCCAACAATCTCCGTCCACGCATGAGCTGTTTACTACTAAAAGAGGGAATAAATGACATGAATGGAATTATACGTTATCTTGACTATTATAATAGTCTTTATATTGATAATGTCATATTCCGTGAGACGATGGACTATGATGAGCAGGCAATGAAAAATCATGATAAAATGGCTTATCTCAAGAAGAACAAAGTATATCTGAATGATATATGGAAGTGTATTGATAAAGACAATAGATTTTCCCCTGTAAAACAATTACTTGGATACTACTACTATGTAGAGGTATATAAATATCAAGGTATAGATATGGTGAGCGAAAGTGCAAACCTCGTAAAACTGTATGAGCAAAAACAAATTGCCAATGATGTGGTGTTTGAAATGATTTTTCATCCAAACGGCAACCTTAATGGAAGCTGGGTAGACAACGAGGATATATTACTTGCGTATAATCCGTCATCAAGGAACTACCTTATATAGATATTGAGCTTTGTAAAAAGGATTTTTTTTAATGCTTACATTTGCATTCATGGTTGATAATTATTTATTCCCATCCGTCCGGGATGGATAGATGGGAACACAAAAATAGCCAATTTGATTTATGTATCGAATCAAATTGGCTATTTTGTTACAGATAAACAGCGACCTTACCCAACATGTTCTTGAACCCAGACCGATATGAATAACGGCACATAAACCTTCCTCTATGCGCCCTGTTCTTATCATCGCCAAAAGAAGTGAGTTGACTATTATAAGGAATAGCCGAATTGGTCATATTCTCAAACCAAAACCCGGAACATCTGTCACGTTCCATGCTCTTATCATCATTAACGTTAAGGTATCTGGTATTTATTATGGTAGATGACATATATGAATCGAGTATAGGCTCCGAATATGAGTATCGAGCTATTATTTCCAATGACTCCTTTATCTTGGCGTATCTGGCTACGATATACTGCATCTCGCCTAGCCCCGGAAGATACCACCTACCTTTGACATCGAAATTAACCGCCATCTCAATCATAGGATATTGCCCATTATCCACGTCGACTTTCTCATGATCCTGGTAACCATCCCCATCCCTGCCACTCCATTTGCTCCCATACGTTTGATATATGTATCTCGTGTTCCCGAATCCATCATAATCAAATATGAACCAATTACCATCATTCTGCCTGCACAACGGGTTCATGGAGCCATCAACATTATATATGTTCGGAGCCACCGAATACTCTTCGCTTCTTGTTACATTCCTATATTTCAGAGCGGGATTGCACGACTCTATTCCATCGGTTATAAAATCGGTCGCCGGAACTATAATGTTACATATCCTTCTTGAGAACTGAAGCGGACAAAGAATGTCATCTTTTTTTTGTATAGGGCCAACATTGTCAAGGATGGCATTCTGCCCCCTCCCTTCAGGTTTATCGACCTCGAACTGGAATCGGTCGAACACAGGATCATGTCCATAAGGGCCAAAGGGAATGTAGCTGGTGTTTTTTATCGACATAATCCCCATCGTGCCGTCACCGTACGTATCGTGGCTTGTGGGTACAACAACGATACCATATGGCGTGAAACCGTCAGCCACCCTGCCAGCCACGTCGTATGGACGAACGACAACGACTCTCCCAGATCCGTTTATCAGCATGACATCACCGGGCTTGTCATTATATCTGTAAACAAACAATTGCCTTCTTCTCATAACATTACATATAATTTATTGACTTATAAATATATACAAAATAAGCTATCGCCCTCTATCAAAGTACCAATTAGCATCCTCTCCGGACTCATCCTTATCCCTGCCTCCTAAGAAGAATCCCATCGTCATGCCGTTGGTCATCAACCAGTAGTCGGATGTCTGCTTAATATCCCTAGCCGTCTTGATATTATACCATTGCTTACCAAATGAGAACTTCATGAGCTGCCTCCATAGCTTGCTCTCGCCCTTATACACTCCGGTCTGGACGGTAGCGAACGGATCCCAGTTCCGAGGATCGGTGAGATCACCTAACTTTCGGGCCGTGACCAGCGGGTCTTGTAACATATCTATAGCGTTAAGCTCCATGAACGGGGATGTCTGGGAGGCGATCTCATTGATCGTCCTGAACCCGATGTAGGTAATGAACTGCCCGAACCAACTATCCTCATTATCCTCCCTGTATCCCATCAACGCCCGTCCTATGGCTATCATGGTAGCGAATACCGCCATATTGACAAGCGATCGCTTGATATTGGTCTGTTCATAAGGATTAAGACTATGATATTCTTTCAGCACGTCATGTATTTCCTTCATCCTGCCTTCTGACATCATATTATAGATATTTCCGGAAAATCTCCATAACGTTCTCATATATCCTTCCTCAAACTGGTTGGTTTGGAAATTGAAACCGGCTTTCTTATACGCCCGCTGCACGGCCAATATAAACCATCCACGATGAGGCAGCACCATATTAAGGATAGCGTTCCGGCTAGCCCCCACCCGGTTCTGCTCGTTCAAGGCGCCGTCGCAGATCTGCACCATACTTCTGACCCTACTAGATAATGTAGGTATGTATCGGTCTACAATGTCCTTGTTAGCCTCGTTCTTAGCCACGATCTTCCCATCCTTGACGTCTACCATGTTCCACATAGAATAATCCCTTAAACGCTCCCAATCACGTTTAGCCTCGTTAGCGGACATATTCCTGTCCTTCATCATCATCTCCTTGAAATTGGAGTATGACCAGAACTGGCCCTCGTATAGGCGGGTGTCATCCATTACCGAGATAATAACCTGCGGGTCCAAAGGAGAGTTCAAAACCTCCATCATCTTAAACGGCAGATCCCGGAATAAGGTTCTCCATATCTTGTTATATGCCGCCGATCTTACACGGTTACGAACGTTGAATACGCCTAGGGCCTCACCGACAACATATAACTTATTGGTACGATTTATGTCCCCGATCTCAGACACGTACGTGCTTAACTGTTTCTGGGCTTCTCCATAAGCGTATTTCATGGAGTCCTTGCTTATGTACTGTCCCACCATACCTTCCAAAAGGAAGTTGGCCTGCCCGGTAAGGGCACCGGTAGCCGCCACGAACGGGGAGAAGCCTAGGTTGGATTTGGACACGAACTTAGTAAACATAAGAGCTAGCTTATTAAGATCGACCTTATAATTGCCTATATTCCATTCAGTCCGCTTATTGTTTATCCTAACGTCATAGATACTGGCGTTAACCCAGTCCTGAAACATCCTGTAGGCATGAGTGGCTTCCGGATTCTTTCCCCCATCATATTGTGTCTCAAGCATCATATTCCTATATCCCATAACATCATCCAAAGCAGCTCTCTTATACTTATAAGATGTAGCTTGAAGGGATAACATGGAATAGGAGTATGCGAAATCATGGGATACGTCATCGGCATTCTCTAGCTTACTCAGATAGTACTTGGGGATCATGCGATACTTGTTATCGTTCTCATCAAGCCCTCCTAGGTCTTGCCCTTGACCATGTATGGGATCATCAACCCTCTCGCCAACGATGTCACGTACGGCGTTTCCGATGGCCGCCTTCGGGTCAACCCCGGCCTGCACCATCCTCTCCACTCCGCCCTTGGATATCTGTGGTATCTGGTAGATATTCCTGAAACGCTCATCATAATCCTCCATAGCCTTACGGCTTATGTCAAGCAACTCCTTCCTCATCTCCCACTTATCCTTGTTGATCGTGGCTTCCTCTCCTTCCTTGGTAATACCGTATTTTTTGAAGAAAGCCTCGTTTTTGTACTTATCAAATCTAGGCGTATGATATCCATAACCTAGATCGGGATTATAATTAGGATTCCGGAAGGAACTCTCGAAATCGGCCTCATCTAACCATTGGTTGTTGATCGACAAGTCAATCATATTAATATCGAAACCGAAACGGGATACGCTCTCTTCCTTTGATATACCATTTTCCATGGCATCAAAGAACTCGGATACCTTATACGTACCGTTGTTTATCTTCCTAACAAAATCAGAATATCCTTTGGGAGAGTATTTCCTCATATAAGGATACAGCCGGGTTCTGGCGTACTCAACAAGGATTTCATTAACCTTACCCATAGCTATATCGTTAGCCAGCTTATTATTAAAGTCAGGCCCGTATTTCTTTCTCAAGAACGATGTCTCCATGAACGTCCATGACGGGTTCTTCCGGGACAGCTTGGTGGCCATCCTATCCACCTGACTCCGGGAGCGGGCGGACATATGCTCCTTGGCGAATTTAAGCTCATCCATGCCCTTGTCGTACGCCATGGCGTCCCTTAAAGCGTTACGGTAGGAATCAGTGACACCACTCTCCACCGTATCAGGCATATCCATCTCAATAGCCTCAGCGGAAGCGGCGGCATTAATAACGCTCTTAGCTTCTGACAGACGATCATATAACTCGTTTATCTTCCTTAACGAGGCGGATCCACGTAACCTATCAAAATCATATTCCCCATATCTCGTGCTATCCCGGTACTGGATAAGTAAAGGTCTTAGCTGGTCATTGATCTCGTTTATTGTTGCCATCGCCTCCTCTACTGCCTCTATCCTTGACGATGAACTGGATTGCTCCGTGATCTTATCAACCAGATTCTCGTAATAATCACCCTCCTCGGATCCCCACATATCCTTGGAGAAGCCAAGATGACCACCGGCTAGCAGGAACTCGAATGCCGCCTTACCGCCCTCGGATCGCTCTATCCCGCGAAGTATCTCCTTGAATTCCGCAGAAGCCTTACGACCCTCGTTGGTATTCCCGAACTCCTCGGCCCACGCCTCGTCCCATGCCTTGATCTCCTCGGACATCATCAACGCCTCGGACCCCGCTTCCTTTGGTGTCCCGTCGGAATACCACTCGCTCTTAGCTATAGCCCTATCACGAAGGATATCCAGATAAGACCTCCAAGCTATAGGATCGGATCGGAACGCATCCCAATCCACCTTCCTGTTCTTGGTAAACTTATCCATAGCCACATACCTGCTCCTGCGGATACGTGTCATGAAATCGGATGTGGCTTGCGATACCCTCCGACCAAGTCTTTCCTCGACCTTCTTATTTACTTTCTCGATCTTATCATAATACGCTTGAACCATAGGTTTCTCACGATTCTCATCCAACCACCTATTTATCGCATCGAGATATCGTTGCTGATCTTCGAACGTCATGTCCGAGATATCGAAATTCTGAATGGTAGGCTTGAATATATGATATACTTCCTTCGTAATAGGTTTATCCGCATCATATCCTACGATATCGTCACGAGTCTTCACCTTAAGACCTCTATCGGATAGAAGAAGATCAATAAGCTGTTTCTCGGTCTTACCCATAACATTCTTAAGATCATATATATCAATAATAGCTTTCGCCTGCTCTGTCCGATACAGTAAATCGTATTTGGCGAAATCACGGGACGAGTCAAGGTAATCAGAGTTCTTACCGTTTATCTTCTGTATAAGATCCTCATTATCCTTTATCCCCCATCCACGCTCTTTCATCATCTTGGTCATCTTATTGATATTAGCCACGCCCTCAACATGAGCATCGTTATAAGCCTTGGCAAGACGTTGCCCTAACATGCCTAAGATAGCGTTCCCGCTATGTTCTAACGTCCCGAAAAACCGAGACATAACATTGATATCCTTATGGATGTTATTCACCAACTTCTTTATCCCATTCCAATATCTTTCCGGGATATTAAACATCTGGAGCTGTCCATCCAGCCAATCCTCGTTACGATCACTACGGAGGGCGTTTATATCAGACATAGATGTCTCAGCCATCCGCAATATATCATCCATATCCTCTACCATGCCAACCTTGTTGTTGCCATAATAATCCGCCGCCTGATTATTGACGAATCCACGAAGATTCCTGATTAATGGTACTATCTCCCCATACACGTTATCGATAACCTGTATCGTCTCATAATCAAGCCCCTTGTCGCTCTTACGCAAGCTACTGGCAACCGTAACCAAATACTCTACCTCAGCCTTGGCGGTCGCTATGACACTCTTGGTGGATAGCAGGTTGTTGTTTTTATTAAGCTCGCCCCCGACTTGTCTTACCTTCTCGCCTATATCACGGAGAAGTGAGATACTCTCACCGATCCTCTGACTTTGACTTGACCTCATCCTCTGCAATCTGGTGTATAGCCTTTCCAATGACCTGCCATTCTTGATCAGCTTATTAGCCACGTCAACGTCCGATAACGAGTACATGAGATGATCGCTATCCTTTAGCAGAAGCACGTCAAAGGCGCTTGGATCATCAGCTAACGCCGACTCCTTTATCCTATCAAGAACCTTGTTCAAGTCTGATCTTTGGCTGGTAAAAAAATTACGTATGGCTCGTATCATCCTGCCAAACAAGGAAAGCTGTGCATCCTCATCCGAGGCCAGATCCTCCACCGCCTGTTCCATGCCCGGAACGAACCGCTGGGCCAACGTCTTGCCTAGGATCTCCCGCTTCACCATCCGATCCAACTCCTCTCCTTGGTACTCCTTCCCATATACCTCATAATAACGACCGGAGAATTGATTCCATAATGGCGTGCCGACAACAGAGTCCAGAACCTCGTCAATCTCCTGCTGGTTACGATAAGTATCGATCAAGAAGTGAGCCACCTCCTCATTAAGATCCTCTACCGTAGCCCCCTCAGCCAATGCTATCACGCCATTAGCCATATCGGATAACGCCCTAGCGGAAGGATCTACGCCATTACGCATCTTATACTTCTCCATATACTCAGACATACCCATCACGCGGATACCTAACGTGGATAAGATATTGGCGATATCGGTTCTGTTCTGGAGATCTTCTGCCTTCTCATTCTCAATAACCCCACGGACATTGCTTCCGTATAAGGCGTTATCCTCCATCATCAACGATAGCGCTAGCTCCATGAACCCATCATACCTGTTATTAAGTTCCTCGAACCGCCCTTGCCTTAACATGCCTTTAATTTCAGACCTGCTTACCGTGACCTTCTCCCCGGATGTCGTGATAAGATCAAGATCGTCGCTCACCTCCGTATCAAAACCTATAGAACCCAATACGTTCATCTCAGAGGACTGACTTCCAAATCTATTTCTAAGGCTGGATAAGGCATCCATAGCGTTATAGATCTTAAGACCATCGGAGTTGCCGGCCCCGGTGAGATAATACCTATCCCCCAGCCTTATACGCTCACCGCTTAACATACCTTTCTTGATAAGGTAATTAACAAAGCCTCCACGGGTGCTTATATCAGAATCGGAGCTGATGCTAAGGACAGGGATGAATGACTCCTTATTATTGAGAGTTATAGAAGAAGAGCCAAAGGAGATGTCCGTCGCTCCGGTAGGGATGTCGCTCTCCTCGACACTGCCGGCCAAGAACCCGGCCTCGACCCGCCCGCCGGACGAGCCTTTTATGGCGTTGGCGTAAGAGTCATGTATCTTGCCATCATCCGATCTAAAGAACAGGCGAGGCTCACCGGAATCATATACCAATCTTGAAGATGGAGGCGTATAATTCTCGATATCATTTAAAGGCAAGACATTACCAGAAAATATGATCTCACCATCTATATTTCCACCCTTCACCCTGATATTAGGCCGTTGCCCGGTAAAAGCGCTTTCCACGGCCTTCCATAACATACGGGCTGTCTCCTTAATATCTATATTCTTCCTGATAGCCCTTATATCATCCCATGACGCCTCTTTCAGTATCGTATCGCCAATATTATCCTCGTTTATGGAATCCAGATCCACCTCCTGTACCGTGGATGTATCTACCACAGCCATATCATTGACATCACCTACCTCTCCGGAGGTAAGATAAGCCACGACATTGTCGCTATTCCCAAGGCTTCTGGCCAACGCCGGGGCATCCATATCGCTTATGGCGGACAAGACCTTGGCTGACATCTCCTGTCCCCACTCGCTGGCGCTAAGTCTGGATCTTATAGATCTGGCCACCCCTTTGTTCCTTGGAACGGATCTCGTCCAATCACCGAACTTAGACCTGAACTTATCATTATACGTAGTCATATAAGCCTCGGCCACCTTATCAAGATCACTTACGGTAGCTATACCCGCTATCTTATCGAACAAGGTAGATACCTCGCCGGAAGGAGTCAAGACACGAGTTATCTTACCCTCCTTATTTCTTTTAATTACGCAACTTGACATAAATAAATGTTTTTCACAAAGATAAATAAAAAGCCCCCACAAATAAGCGGAGACTGATATTCTTATATTCTTTATATAATTTATGACTTAATTCGTATTCTTGCTATTGATGAACTCACTAACGCAATCACCAGCAAAACCAGCTATATACGCCGCATGCTCATCCTCTCCGACCTTAAATCCAAGCGACATATTACAGAACTGGCACACGCTCATGGCTATATGGAACGACTCATGACATATATTTCTCATCATTATATCATTGTCACTAGAAAAGTTCCAAAGTATAGCGAATTGATCGTCATTATCCCTATCCCTTACCAAATTCACGAAAGACGCCTCCTTATCCATATCATTCTCATCTCCCCATTTCCCCTCGTGTTTAGGTTCCATATTCTCGAAACGATCACACAACGTCTTATAATCTAATCCAACCGTGATAATCAAATCCAATGGATATATCACGAAATCAAATTTCTTTTCTCTCATAATCCCCTCAATTTTTCTACAACCTCAAAACACATCTTACACTCAATCCTACGATACAACTGCCTTACGCCATCTATCGTAGTCCAATAACGATTCCCGTAACGATGAAGGAACTCACTCATGACCTTAGTGTCAGCCACATCATGTAAATCGTATGAACCAAAACATAACTTACATATATCGTCAAGATCAAAATAAGTAACCTTATCATACGATATACAACGGATTTGTCTCTCATCAGGAACCTGAACATTGAAAACATTTATCTCTTCCATTTTTAATCAATTACAATTTCCTCGATTATGGAGATAGGGACATTTACGCATACCCCTATAGTTTTTAATCCGCATCCGTTACGCTTGTTCTCTTGAATCTGATCCTCAGATAATGGGGTTTCAATACTACAATGGCTTATAGCCCACATATTATCTTCTTCAGAACCATTTTCATCTTTCTCATAAGGTCTATAAAGAATGACATCTCCCGCCTTCGCAGCAAGCATAACAATACCATGAAGATCTTTTTTGATCATACCGATTTTGCCTTTATAACCATGATTCTTGATCAGGTTAACGTGATTTCTTATATCCATATCTATAAAAATATGGGATACATATCCCATCACAGATACATATCCCCTTATAATAAATTAGCGACGAAAAGCACGGTGATGGACATGCGCCACAAATATAATTACAAAAATTGTAAAAACAAAACCAAAACTAAAAAATCAGAATCCTACTGGTAATGCTATAAATTCGGCAGAATCTTCTATAACCTGTATAGGACCACGATATTGGATGCGAGAGCCGACACTGTCAGCATACATACCTGAATCAGTATTATAACTAGCATTGAAGTAAGCGACGCCACCTATCTCTGCGCTATCAATACCGCTGTTAAAATAAGAGCGACTAACAGTATGCCAACCAGACCTTTCCACAATGCCCATATCAAAATAATGCATAGTACGATAATCTCCTTTTGCGTCTACAGGAATCATATCTCCATACTCTCCCCAGTATACTTTTCTTATACCTCCATGTCTAGCTAACATACCAACATCTACTGTACGATAACTAGTGGTAGGAACTGCACCTGGCTCAAATCCATCATAGATATAAAAAACAGGGCCATTAGAATGTATTCCACTCATACATTCAATCTTGCATCCATAGAAATCTTCTATACCTAAGAAACTAATTTGAGTAGAAGTCTTTCCGTCATTATTGCCTAGTGAGGATGTAGTACCAATAGTTCTAGTACATGAATTTTCTCCATATCCGAATTGACTCATTTCTTGAGGATTTCTATTAGCATATTTAGCGTAAAATAAATGAGCTATTTTGCAGTGATTTTCATAATCAATAATATCAAATCCACTTCCTAATGCTATAGCATAATTACGAAATGCTTTAAAAGCTAATCTTCCAGTAGATTGACCTCCCTTCTTAGACCATAACTTGCCGTCAATATTCACCGCTTCGGTTACTCCTACAAGACATCTCCTAAATAACCCCGAATTTCCCCATTCGGTAATAGAATCATCAGAATCATCATGAACCAAAGTTATATTATGACCTAAATCACTGATATTATTAATATTACTCAAATCATACTCACTTCCCTTATGGCTGTATCTATAACTAGGAATATCAGTCATCCACTGTCCCATACTACCATCAAGCAAGGCTGGTGTCACGCCATCATGAAACAACTCAGAATTATTCTCATCAAGATAACATATAGCGACCCCGGCATCCGTTTTCTTCACCAGACACCTTCTCCCCTTGATCCATGAGGTATCACCGCAAGAATCTATCAACGACTCCGGAAACCAGTCATGTATGAAAAATCCAATCACGTTAGGCGTATCAAGACACTCGCATGGAGCGTCACTCTTCAACACCCCATACACCCGATTGTCGCTAGTCAACCACCGTTTGCCGTCACTCGTGATATAAGCCTGCCGGCATCCCTCCTGATTCACCGTAAGTGTCTTCTTAACGCCTTTAGGGGTTGTTATCTCCAACTCAAGAGTCCGGTCAAGACCTTTATTCATCACCGAGCCAAAGGAAACAGGGGCGTTACCGGTCCCGGACCCCGGGCTTACGGTCAAAGGCTGGTCCGTTACCTCGCCTACCCCGTCCTTCCAATTTACATTCAAATCATTAGCCATATCTATATCATTTTTCGTTCTATTGCAAAGATAGCAAAACAAGTGAACCCCAACCGGATTTATCCAATTGGGGTTCGATACCATTATTTCCTAACCTATTATCGTTTCATCATCCTTAAGGCTGTCTTAGCTGCTGCTTGCGCCCAAGTCCATAAGTCATTAGCAGTTACGTTAACTGTCTGAGCCGTACCGTTAACATCCAGATTAATAACCTCCTTGTCAAGCTCTAACATAGAGTCTCCAGCTGCCTGAGTGATAGTTACCTGAGCGTTCTGACCGCCATTAGCCGTCACGGTCAAGTTGGCTACCAATTCCTCTACAGTGACGTTGGCCGGAACATTGGCGATAGAAATACTCCATACGAACTCGCCGGTAGCTCCGGGGTCATCGGCTATGACAGCGCCATTGGCGGTTGACTTACCAGCAGCCGTATAATTCGTCGGCAAGGTCAAAGTCAGGCCATTCTCCTCGGCGGGAATAGCCGTAAACGTAAGTTTGGTACTGTTGGATTTACCTGTGATAGTTACCGTACCACCTGTCTTTGGGACAGAAGCGGCGGGGCTATCAACGGCAACAGTCTCTACAGCCGCCTCTTGATTAACGATCAATGCCTTGGATACGCCTCCGTTAGTCGTGACGGTAAAATTTTGCGTGCGCTGAACACGACCAGTGTATTTATCACCAGATATGTTAACAGCCATATTACCTGATCCTGATACCGGATCAATGGTTACGAAACCAAATTTTTGTGATGCCATATTCAAATAATTTTTAAAAAATGTCCTTTTACTATGCCAAAAATAACTTATATAATATTAGCCATCAAATATAGGGGGGGGGTAGATCGCGCTATGGCTATACCCGCTCCACATATTGACCTACTAAATCCTCTAGATTATGACTAAGAGGAGTTCCACTATCCCTTGTGCATTTATACACGTCAGCGTTTTGGATGTAATATTTATCCTTAAATATCTCCATAGGAGGGAAATAAGGGATAGGATCACCTATAGTCCCGGCATGCTCCTTGTCAACGACCTTGTATAAGGAGGCCGTATTTAGTCCAGGCTTCCATTCCGCTGACAACGTATGTGGCTGGATAACCTCGTAAAGGATATCCGTATCCTCCTTAACTACCCTAAGACAAAATCCAGTATCCACGGATAGCCCGAAATTAGCTCCTTCTTGTCCCCATATAGGGAATAGGACCTTAACATCCAATTTCTCACTGGAAGATAAAGATATGGCCTTATTATTAACTACCATCCTAGAGAACCTGACAGCTACTTTTTGAGGATCAGAAGCGTCCTTCTCCTTCGCCTGTTGCTGGATGTACGCCGTGGTAACACTTACCTTATCAGGATAGCCGGACTGAACATCGACAGCCCTCACCTGTTCTACGGTAGTGGCTAGACTGATCTCCTTTCTCTTGACTCCTAACACCGTTGTCAGATCGTTATCGTACTTATCCATCATCTCGATCAAGATCTTGCCTTCGGTTATATTAAACTCCAGACCCATGATTATTATCTTATTGGTAACAATACCATTAGACAAAGCATTACGTCTATCATAATCAGGAACATAAATATTTTGATCATCCAAGAAAAACTCATGGGTATTTCCACTCTCATAAGATCTCATCTCCTCATATTTAGCCGATTTCTCCTCGTTAAGAATCCTCGACTCATCTAACCTAGCCTCAATGATCTCCTTGACCGTAGCTTTAGGATTAGCTTCCTTAAACGCCAATTGTTCCTCGCCTAGCTCTATCCATGGGGCAGGGTTCCCATTAATATAGTCATCATAACTATTTCCCTTGGCGTAATTATCATCAAGAGGCTCATCTTGAACCAGTGTATTGGGATATATCTCCCTATTTATATATGTGTAAATCATAACTTATTAATCTTGTTCTTTAACGGCGATGCTATACTTGCCTGAAGCGTAACACCAGATATTTATCTCGAAAGGCTTGTTAGCCGTGGTACTTATAGAAGTACCGCTCATGCTAATGTAATTCCCGGAATTAGGTATAGCTTGAGTGAAGGCCGCAGACGGGACGCACCTGATCATCAACTCCTCTCCTATCTGCATGCCTGAAGCCACGGATAAGGTAGTAGCCGCTGATAGTGTGGCCGTGATGCTTCTTTTGGAGATAGGCAAGTTAGCCAATGTCGTGACCGTATTAACGCCTATAAGCCTGTTCATGGTCTTCTTATCGGCGGCGGCCATCAATCCATTAGTGGATTCGTTGGCTACGGCATATGTCGTGTTAGGAGGAGTAGCCCACGTACCATCCCCACGCATGAAATTGGAGGTACTGCCATTAAGCTGTCTCAATAAGCCGTTGGCTGTGGTGGAGGCTAATCCGTATGTGGTGTTGGTAGGTACGACCCATGTTCCGTCACCACGAAGAAAGGACGTCTGCTTGCCAGCGGCAGGGGCCGGAACCAATCCCGCAGCACCGGCGGCGGAGGCCGTAGCCGCCTTCATATTGGCGTAGGTAGTATTCGTATCCTTATAATAGGGGATACCACCGACAATAGGACAGGCGGTATAGCCGGAAGCGCTTGTCACGGTACTGCCGTTCTTGACCAACCCCGTGGACCCGTTAGCTCCTACAACACCATACGTTGTATTAGTATCCGTCCAAGGCACGTTGACGTACATCTTACCACTACTATCCAACTCCACCGGATAATTCTTGCCATTCTCCGAATATCCGATCATCACCAATCCTAAGGTCGTGGTATTAGCCTTAGCGTATGTGGTATTTGTCGGAACCACCCATGTGCCATCACCACGCAAAAACGACGCTTGCTTGCCGGCAGCCGGAGCGGGTACCAATCCCGCCGAGCCTGCGGCTGAGGACGTTGCTCCGCCCATGTTGCTATATGTGGTATTAGGAGGCGTTTGCCATGTCCCGTCACCACGAAGATACTTGGCTTGCGCTCCGGCGGCAGGTGCGGGGACCAAGCCGGCCTTTCCGGCGGCGGAGGCAGAAGCGGCTCCCATATTGGTGTATGTCGTGTTGGTATCCGTCCACGGAACATTCACATACATCTTACCATTTCCGTCAAGAGCTACCGGGTAATTCTTTCCGTTAGCCGAATACCCGATCTTAACAAGACCCAATTTATCGCTCGTCGCTTGGGTATAAGTCGTGTTATTATCAGTCCAAGGGACATTGACGTACATCTTGCCATTAGCCAAGAGCACAGCGTAGTTCTTTCCATTAGAAGCATAGCCGATCTTAACCAATCCTAAGGTGTCGGCCGTGGCTTCATTATACGTTGTGTTATTATCCGTCCACGGAACGTTAACGTAAGCGTTGCCGGACGAATCCAGTTGCACCTTATAGTTCTTTCCCGAAGTCGCATATCCTACCTTAATACCGCCAAGAACGGTAGCGGAGGACGTGGGAGGGGTGAAGGTACTTGGTTTGCCCGTAACCCCGGACCAAGGCACGGAGGAAGCCTGACTGGCCGTGTAAGGCTCATACCCATCCTCACTGTTTAATTTAGACTCGTCTTTTATCAGATACATCTTACCTGTAGACGTGACCTTTACCGTATCACCGCTTTGAGCCGTAGCGGTGGTAAGGGCGAATCTAGCCGTATCATCAGCTACCACGATCAATCTCTCCAAAGCCGCCTTAGGTAACCTATCTATGCTGATGGTTCCGGACGCGATCTTAGAGGCATCAAAATTAGCCAATGTCGTGGAGATAGTTACGTTGCTTCCGAAGTCCGATGAGACACTACCGGTAACAGCCCCGGACAGCGCTATGGTCCTAGCCGCCTGTAATTTCGTGGCGGTAGGGGCATTATCCGTCTTAAGAGCATATTTGGTAAGATCAATATCATTAGCCTTATCCAAAAGCTGATCTATCTGATCACCATTGTATTTACCTTGAAAATCTGCCATATTACACTTATTTTTTGCTCAAATATAGTTATATACATAAATACCAAGAAATCGAGGGGGGGGAGATACGGGTAAGTGTCAGAAACTGCCGTCCCCGTGCAGGAATCCGCTACGGAATATAATAGCCTTGTCTTTAAGTTTCTGGACAGACTCCCATTCCCATTCACCATCACAAGGCTTAACGACATACTTATTCCCCCATGTCTTAAACTTCCTCTCTATAACAAACATCTCTGGGTCTTTTAAGACATGGAAGATACTTCCGACAGGGAAATACTTATCAGTTCTCAATATAACTCGATGATGTCTCTCGTCATATTCAGGATCGCCTACGATACGTGCCTTATAAAACTGGAAATCATTTAACGTCTGATCCACAGGCTCTATCCAATAATGTCCTTTAGCCATTGCAGTTTGTATTTAATTATCTATATTTGCGGTGTAGTAACTCATAATGTTTTAAGTGATTTTCAACCAAAGGGGAAGGGTGTCCGTGAGGATGCCTTTTTTCATTCCCGCCCGCCCGCCCTCTGAACAAAAGATCTACCTCGAACAAATGTAGCCATAATAAAGTTACGGGCAAAAAGAAACCCCATCGGTATTCTATCGCCGACAGGGTTCTTCCAACGTTGTATCAAATCATATCACTCCATTTGATTGTGTCACCGACGAAGCACCGCACCGCCAGATACCTTACGAACGCCGTCCCTTCCGGGGCGTCAGGGTCTTCCAGATAAGCCAAGACAGCCTTGACTATTTTCTGGTCGCAATCCAATACCTTAGGAAAGTAGTCGCTATAGAACATAGCGAACAGATATTGGATATCTCCCCAAGTGGCGTTATCAGGTTTCTTGGCCCCGCATTTATCGAACATCTGCTTAGCGTCCTCCATCGTCCATCTTCTCTTGGATCCGTCAGCGTTAAGCATCTTGTCGGCGGCTTCCCTAGCCAACTCCTTGGAAAAGTGATATCCATGGGTGTCTATGTACCGCTTATAATCCGGGTCATCAGCGTCTGCTCCTCAGTAGTAACGACTTCTACGACCTCTACGCATGTAAGGATCCATGCTATCGTACTCGTCACGGATCTCACGCTCGCCGAACCAGCCCTTGCGATACATCTCGTCCTCCCGCTCATGGTGCTTTTGACGTTTCTCAAGCTCCCGCTCGTTACGTTCCAGCTCCCTCTCACGTCTCTCAAGATTACGCTCACGACGCTCCAGCTCCTCCATCATCCCGTCACGATCCTTGCCATAATGGTCATATACCCCGCCATCATAACCCATGTACGTGCCGTCAGAACGACGGGAGCGTCCTCTACCGCCTCTTCGATCATAGATCTCATCATCATATTCCTCTTGGCCATTGCCTAAATCTATAACTCTCATATTAACCTAATTTTTTAATTAACAACTCTTTTAACTCATCGAAAGAAGACCCCATCCTATCGACCTTCTCCTCAAGATTCTTAATCTTTCGGTCTTGATCCTTAGTCTGCTTAAAAGTGGGATTGATATCTTCCAAGATACTGTCGCATGCCTCTATGATCTCCTTATTCTTATCCACGCTATTCACGATATCCGTACTGGTTCGTTTCATGGCGTTCAGGTGGTTCATTATCGGATCCACGGAGCAGGCTAGCGTAATGCCGTTGGCCATAGCCACGTTCTGATTCTCTGGAACTACGTATGTCATAGACTTCCCGTCCACCTCTATAGTAAGGTCCATAACCCGATCTTGCAGCTGCTGGTACTGACCTAGCTGGGATTGGGCGAACCTAGGTTCCGAGACGTTAACCACCGTACCCATAAAGAATTTAGGAACCCCTGAGGTGTCCAACGTATAAACCTGATATCCTTTCTTTAAATCCTTAAACATAATAACGATCTTTTTTAATGGGAGGGAGGTTACCCTCCCTATTCTTTCTTAGTAAATTCACGCGCTAGGGGCCGTAGCCGTATGACCTAACATCCTGAACACGCCGGTGCATTTGTTGTAATACACGAGATGCTCGGTGTAAGCCCCTACTACAGGATCACCAGATGCCACGGGAGTCGTAATATCCTGCCCTGTCATATGTGCCCCAACCTTATCCACTATAGGTGTCTTGTTGACGATAACCCCGGCGTTGGATACCGTAACAGGGGTGGTGGTGGATAAGCCGGACGGGAGGACGATCGTGGCCGGATAATCAGCCTCGGTCTCAGTTACCGGATGACGGACTTTCCATAACAATATCCCCTCTGGAGGCAGTGAGTTCCACTGACACGGATTGATGCCAAAATCAACCGTAGGTTCGGCCGCAGAAGCGTCAGATACCTTTCCAGTAGTGGCTACTACCGAGATACCTCCCCTATCAAGACGGTAGGAGGCGAATGAGCCGATCATATATCCTCTGAAATCAGCCATATTGTACCCCTTTCTTATAATACGGCGTTAGTAGTGCCGCAAGCGCATCCACATTCGTTAGCCACCCTTACGGTAGGAGCATAGCAGCAGCCCGGGTTCTGTACGACGTAAGCAGGAATCGGAGCCTTTGGAGCTAACTGACTAACAATGTTCTGTGTCTGTTGTTGGGTGATGGCGGAAGTAGCCAAAGCCTGTTTCTCCTCACGAAGCTGTTGGATAGTATTCTGCATCTCACGCATCTCAAGTTGACAGAACTTGTCATTGATGATCTGGGTCTGAGCGTCGATCTTAGCCGCCAATACGTTGGTATTGGAATTAGCTGACTGGATGACGTTATTGAACCCGTTCGTCAAGTTGTTCTGTAATACGTTGGTCTGTCCGGTAATAGCCAATTGATTCTCATATCCTTGACGTGTGATAGCGTTCTGGATATTGCAACCCATCGTATCCAAGGAATGTTGAACGTTATTGAAACCACTAGCCATAGCGCTTTGCAAATTGCAGCAGCAAGAGCTAATTTGGTTACCGATCTCACATCCTTGTTGCTGTACGGCGTTGATAACGGCTTGAGATGTCATACCTACCTGACCAGCCACCTTATCAATAGCGCCTTGTACATTACAAATAGCATTTTGTAATTGAGATGTAGAACAGTTAAGGGCGTTAGAAATCTGATCAATAGCGCTTCTGTTACCTTGGATAGCCTGCATCAATAGCTCACGGCCATAGTCGTTGTTCAATTGAGCCGGAAGACCGTTAGCGCAACAATCATTTCCATTACCACCAAAACCATTTCCGAAACCACGTCCGCCCCATAACCAGAATAGGACGATGATCCACAACCACCAGCCGTTAGCCCCTCCGAACTGGTCTTGGTTGTTACGACCGTTCATCAACGCAGCGACTAAATTCGGATCCATCTTATTACCACCCAAAAGGCTGGTAAACATACCCGGAATCATAGATAATAAACCATTAGCGGCGCTACCGCTCCCGGAACCCATGCCGTCTAACAGCACGATTTTGTCTCCACTTGTACCCATGTCTATTTATTTTTGAATTAATAATAACCCCACCTGATAGTGGGCGTTACAAAGTTCAAAAATTAATAATCCTAGGATCGTGATATATGTCATCATCAAAGCACGTCATGTCATGCAATTGGTATTAATAAGAACCGGTACAAGACAAAAAATCCGGAACGTATCACTACGGCCCGGATTCATGCAAATCTATAAATTCAATGTTTCAATGCTCGAAAGAAAACGTCTCACGACGTCAAAGAGAGATTAACTACACGAAAAATCTCGCATCAACTTATTTGTATTAGCAGTGTATTCATTAACTATCTTACTGGATGAAGGATTATCCTCTATCCTTGACAGGCGGTTATCGTCACTCCTTACCGTAACATCACCCATCCTTCGTACCACGCTTTCTTGATATGATGATGGATCGGAGTATATAAGATCATCGACGAACCTATATATTGATCCATCAACCGTCTCACCTATCTTCTCATATAAGCCGGATTGGAACGACACGAAATCATCATACCTTCCACGAGCCAAGAACGAACCGTCCGGTCTCGCCTCGACGCCGCCGTTGACCTCCCGGAGCAGGCCCGGATTCCTTTGGTACAGATACCTATAAAACCCGGCATCCATCATCCTATCCTGTCTATCCAGATAGAAAAGGTTTCTCATGCTACTGTCACCGGACTCGATAGCCACGTCAAACAGAAGATCCCTTACCTGACCTTCCGGCAACGACATCTCCATGCTTTTTAACGTACTTCTGTCATGGTGGTTCAAAGATACATTATAAAATCCATTAAAATCAAGGAAACGTAAGACATTATTATATAAATCCGATTTTTTTAACCTTTCCTTGATCTGGATCTTCCTCAACGATGTACAGGATTTGATCAAATCCCGACTCTTCCCCTGTCTGGCCACATATCTCCTAAACTCCCGATCGATATCGACATCATCCACCTTAGGGGTAACGGGATGTTGATATATCAATCTGGTAAGGATCATACTTTCCGTATTGGAAGATGAGATGTTGTCCATAACCAACTTCTTGATATTATCCTTGGCCACGCCAATATCAGATCGGGAAGCCCCTTGGGGAACCACGCCCGCCGGCAAGTACGAGGGCTGGGCTATCCCGATATCAGCTAACATCTCATAGGCCTGATCGGTGTCGGTTATCGGAACCGTGTTATGATACGTATTCCTACCCATATGCAACATACCTCTATCATACATATCGGAAGGAGAGACCTTACCAGATCTTACGTATACCATCCTATCCCCAGTGGAATAAGTATCTTGAACCTCGTATATCGGATTCCCTTTCCCTGTTATCCTATCAAGATCGGAAATAAAGTCATCATATACCGGATCACCATTCTGTATAGAAGATAACATGACATCTAACGATGCCATAAGATCACGGATATCCTCCGGTCTGGATATAACCATCTCATCGCTGATCGCCTCGCTTATATCCACGCCCATGTCGGCAAGATCCATAGCTATGTCATATAGACGTCCGGCAACATCCTTGATGTCCTTAAAATCGTCCATATCGATTATCTCCCCAACCTTACCCCTTAGGGCTTTCATGTCCTTAGGCGTACTGATATACGGTATGGTGCTATTGGAGCATGAGTCGGTAATCGTATTCCCTTCCTGATCCCTAACCTCCATACGGGTCATATTACGATACGTGTCATACATCCGATCTGCGTAATCCTGATCCTCCTGATACCGGAGTGCCAAGGAAGGGTATGGGATGGAGGCGAAAGCCTGATCGAACTCCCGGCGGTCGCTGATACCGCCTACCGCCCCCATGATCGTATCCCTTACCTCTATTGGATTCAAGCCCCTTCTCTTCCCTAACGAGTCATATGTATCCTCATATATCATATAATCATCACCAAGGCCTGACTCGGAGGATAGGAAATGCATATCCTTCTCATTAAGATCCCCGTCAGACATAAAATCGACAATCCTCCTCATCATATCCCTTACCCGCTCATACTCCGATCGGTTAGTCATGATATTATCAATCTCATCAGCGTCATACATCCCAGATCGCTCAAGATTGTACCTATTGAGGAATATATCACCGCCGGAAAGGAAGTTAGATACGATCATATCATTAAGATCATTGATATTATCAACACCCAAGGAAGTAAGAGTATTATTAATATCCTTAACCTCATCGGCCATGAAATTGCCGGCGAAATAGTTCTTCCGCTTGATAAAGGACATGACATCATCATACCTAGGTTCCCCGTTACTATCCAGATCATATTCTGATGGCATGGACATCCAATCGCCAAAGAAAGACACGAAGTCGGGGGAGTAGGCCGTACCCCAGACCGATAAGGCCTGCTTCTGGTCGCCCAGCACCTCCATCGCCCTTTGGTATAATCCGGATGGTTGGTCGTTCGGGGCAAGGACATTATCTATCCCACCCTCCTTATTTTTTATAACATAACAAGATCGTCCCATTACTAAATCGTTTTGACACAAAGATAGAAAATCCCGCCTACTCTCACGAGCGGACGGGACACCAAAATAACAACATAATAACAAACCTTATGTTTCTCCGAAAAGTGCAAATCTTTTTGCCGATCCTCACGAACAGGCAAAAACTCAATCCTAAATTATAAAAAATGGAGTTTATCGTTTAGCGAAAATATCTTTATCTGATCTACTCAGAACCCTGCCTTTCAATTCCAAGAACCTAGGCATCCATTCTTTAGATATCTTAGACACAATCCACTGAAATCCCTTAGGAGTCACATAGACAGTATTAGTGCCGTAGAACTCGTCATCATTACGATATCTGTAACGAGCATAACCGCTGTCTATCATCCTTTGGGAAAGCAACCACCTCTTACCGGTCTTAGCGAAGAACTTCTTATCCTCAAGCAATATTCGAAGATTCTTCTCCGCTATATCATATCCATGAGCCTCTAGCTTTTCCCGAACCTCTCTGATCAACATATCTGTCTCTTGGGCTATTTCAGCTGTCTTAGCAAACTCAACCATAGGAGCCTGTTCTTTAATGATATTATCGGATATCCTTTTGGCTTCCTCTGCCGCTTTCTTCGCCTCAGCTAACGCACGCTTCTCCTTTTCCGATTTAAGCAAAGCCTCTAATGCCTCTATATAATCAGATGGAAGTTCATTCTTTGATGGCATATTGTTAGATGGCATAGAATAGGAACCTGTTTTCCTAATAAAAGGGAGAACCTCCGATGTTACCCATCTTTTGAATTTCTTAGCAAACTCCTTCTTAGATGACATAATTAAAGTATACATACCAGACTCATTAATAATCTTTATCTGGCTAACATATTGATTGTGAATAGGGGTGGAATCGTAGGCCTCCCTATCTTCTGACAATCTCAGCATTTTACAATCCTCGTCATCTACCAACCTTCTTACAGCATCCCTAGGATCTGCATACCCTAAACATTTAGCTACATCATTACCGACAAACCATGGTTCATGTTTCTCATCCAACAATACTCTCACATCCCCAAAATCAGGATTCTCAAATAATTTTAAATTATCATCCATAATATAAAACAACGAGAGCCACCAGCGTCCGTTACCCCACTGATAGCTCTCATTTATCGCCTACGCCTAAGCGATATTAATATCTTCTTCTGGTCTAGCAACGGATAGACACCGCAAATATAGACACTTATTTTAAAACAACAAACAAATAGGATATATTTTTACAAAAATTGTAATCTATAATATTCCATCACCATACAAAGCGATTATATCTGGTCTCTATCATCATCACCACCTTCTTGATATCAGATAAAGTTAGTTTCTTTATCTCCATATTCCTACTATCCATTCTGACAAAAGAGTTCTTGAACTCCTGCTCGGTTATAGCATCCAACCTAAATAGATTGTATTTTATAAGTAACTGGCTTACGTCAAATATCAGGATATTAAGATCAATATCATCCTTCAACTCATCAAGAAGATCACACATCATGGCTTTGATAGCATCAGTATCAAGTTCCAGCTTCTCGGCTTCCTTCATTAACTTCTTGATAATACCATTGTGCTCAATTATGATGTTAGCATTATCATCATCGGTAGGTAGAAGGATATCCATCGTACATTTTATACCAACCTTATCACTAAGTCTTTTATTGAACTCAGTCATATAATCAAAAGCCTGATCCCTGCTTAAGGCGTATGTATGATCAAGCAACTGCTTTTGTCTGACCTTGACAAAATAGTTACTGGTGTATAACATCATCAAGACCTTTACTCGCTGGATGCGTAGGTCTTGCATGATCTTCCGATGTAAAAAGGCATCTAATTGCATAATATAAAGAGTCCCCACCGGGGCCATCACACACCCGACAGGGACCAGCTTTTAAATATCTTACTCGTCAGGTGATGGGCTGACGCCGCAAAGATAAGTCAAGATATTTTATTTAGCAAGGATCATGGGCTTCTTTTTCTCCCGATACTATATTACCTTCGGAAGCCAAAGACTTGTCCTCGGCCGCCTTCGTAGGCGAGGCGAACTCCGATTGGGAACCGGACGGGTTGCCGAACGGGGTCTCCGTATCCTCGAAGAACGTCTCATCCCTCCTAATACTCATCCTGAACTTAGGGGCTATGAAAGGATCGTTATTAAGATCGATGTTGATCGTAACGTCATTCATCAAAATATCCTCCTTGGTCCTAGAATCGCCTATCCATCCTCTTACGTCAGCGGTCATAGGCATCTTACTAGCGGCTTCCTTGACAGCCTCTAGCCGTTTCTTGATAACATCCACGTCTCCCGTTAACGGAATCATATATGTCTTATTATCCAGCCCGGATCTGGCTATAGCGTTGTTAAGATCCATTATATCATCAATACTTACGCCTCCGCCTAGACCCTCTATAATTCTGTCAGCCATTGATCCGATCATAGATGAGAATGATGATATATCCTGATTTTTCAATCTTACGGGGTACAGGTAATTTCTTCCATTTCCTGTCTTTATAGCTACGACCGGGATACGTGAATCTTTATAATCACCATACTTGTCCCTGACGATAGCCGTACAGAACGGAAATATATTATACTTGATATTATCCTTCATCGTAACCTCCCCGTTCTCTATATATCCTACGCTCTCGACCTTACCAACCGTCTCGTTGGTAAAGTCATTTTCGGATACCATCAACGTACCATTATCATCACTTATGCTAAAATTAGGTCTTCCTGGCAAAACACTGGTGACTGCGCCTACGAACGGTATATCAATCTCGCCAGCGACAGATCCCACATTATCCCTATACAACTCAAAGGCCATACTCCTTAAATCAGCGTTACTTCCTTTTGAGTCCGGGTCATTGGCTTTCAGTACCGAGACAAAATTACCGTCACCATCCACGATCTTAATAACCATATTATTAACCAAACCACTACGGGCAGAATTGGTCTCGTCAGAATTAGGATCAACGGCATACAGGCTATTGTATTTATCATACAGTCCCTTGGTGTATGGATCTGACATATCCATCTTAAACCTTACCATATTACCCTTGCGAAGGCTAGCCGCTGCTTCCTGATTCACCGACTCGTTGTTAAACCCAAACGTATCACCCGTATAATAAGGGACAATAGACCCATCCTGCCCCTTGCGATACACCATGAACCAGATGGAGGTCGATAAGGCGGTCTGCCGCCCCAGTATGACACCGGTAGCGTTCTCGAAAGCCTGAGTATCATCCTCGCTTATCATCCATCTTGAGTGGTTATTCGACTCTATAACAGTAAATATGTCGGTTCCGTTGGTGAAATCCATCACCCTTCCATTATCAGTGTCAGTGGCATCAGATCTTTTAAGCCCAAGACCGTCCATAAACCTGTCAAGTCTTATTCCTCCTACCTCATAATACATGACCCCACCGATCTCCCTCTTTTGAGCCATCAACACCACCGGATTCTGGGCGGCGTTGACCTCCGTCCTGCCAGTGGATGTCCCAGGTTCGCTCTCCGTGAGAACATCACCCATAGGTATAGACTTATCGTAATCCTTGACAACCATACTCCCATTATCATACAGCCTCATCCATTCCACGAATTGAAGAAGAGGATCATCAGAATAGTTATTGATAATATCAATAGCCTCATTAAGCTTATCCTGATCAACCTCATTCCCGTTGTCAATATCATTCATAAGATCATTGTAAGTCTGTATAGCCCCCTTAACCTGATCTTGATCAAGACCATTAATGTTTATATCTATGATATCATCAATAGTATCCCTGATGTTATTTAAGACGTTATCGTTGGTATTTAACCTATCTATCATTGACCTAATCTTATTAAGCCTAGTTACAGGATTATCGCCAAACCCATTTACAAGATCATTGATACGATCCTTATTATTATCATATATCTGCCTCTCCCTAGGAGATAAGATATCCTCATTACCGTTCCATATCTTTATAGCTATATTATTGATTCTATCATCAGAAGGATTTATGATATCCTCATTATCAGGTACATTCTCAACGATACCGCCCTCATCAGCCTTGATGTCATTCTCCATAGATCTGGCGATCATATGATTATAGGTCTTGAACATAAATGCCTCGTCCTCTCCTATAAGACCATCTTGATAAGCCTTATCTATGGCCTGATCATTGGCATAAAGGGAATTAGCATCAGGATCATCGGTATTCCTGAAATCATATCTACTATTATCCTCCTCATAAGTCTTTCCCCATACGTTTGATAAGATCTTCATGAACCCACGTTCCTGCGACTGTATGAATCTTCTATCACGCATACGACGAAGTGACTCGTTTATATTCTTGTAAGCCACAAGATTATGACGATACTCGCTAAGCAACGCCATAGCCTCTTTGTAATTATCAACCCCACGGATAGATACAGCGTTCTCAAAACCGACTATAGTCTCATAAGCTGCCATAAGATCGGCGGCGCTGATCCTTGATTCATTCCTGTTTAATAACAGCTTAGATATATCTGTCTCTGAGTTAACTAACGTAGCTAATCTCCTCTCCAAAGCAATCCTATCCTCCGTCAATTTAAGAAGTCTATCATTCTCCTTGGCTAACTTGACCTTATCAGACTCAAGAGCTTCCTTAGATGCGATACTCTGCTGAAGCTTCAAAACATTCTTCTCCATCTTCTGTATATCATCTGTAAGCTTCCTGAGTTTCTCAAGATCCCTACTCGAATCAGGATTAAGACGAGAATATATATCTAAAGCGGGGCCTATATCCGTATTGTATATCCTTCCTAACTGATTAGCGATATCATCCAAATTATCCTTAGCCTCAAGACCGTTATAAGCCATGTTGGAGATATAGGTGTTAAATGATCTATTGGATATACCATCGGTAAGGGAGTCGGCAAATCTGCTGGCCATAGTAAAATTATCAACCTTCTTATTGAACTCACTGATAAGATTGGACTTATACTCATTTACCTGCTCATCTGTCATATTCATATCGGAGGCTATATCGCTATTAGGTATAGACTCGATGACTGTCTTGAAATTCTCCTTAGTATCATCTAACATCCCCATTTCCTGATCATAACGAAGACGGTTGAATACGGCATCACTAAAAGTCTTATCTACGATTCTAGAATTAGGTATATCGTCAGCGTTATTATCCGTACTTAAGCCTGATAATTGAGCGTTCAGAGCCATGCTGCCACGAATAGCTTGGACAGCCGCAGAGGTCAAGGCGCCGGCATTGGTGTTGTAGGCCTCCACCATCCCCTTGTTACGGGACATGTCTTGGCTCCATTCCCTTATACCTCCAAGGCTTTTTCCACCCATAACCGATCCGATAATCATACTGATTCCGATCTCCTTCCAGCCCTCATTAGATCCGTAAGTCTCCTTGAATCCGTTCTTTATAGCTTCCATATAACCTATATTCTGACGGATGGCCATAGGATTATATCTTGATTCCACCCAATCCTCCGCAGACTTACTGGAAACACCTTGAAGACCTTCCTCGAACAAACCCTCAGATACCGGTCGCTTAATGATATTAAACGTATTACCAGCTATTTTCTGCCATTTCTTTGGTGTTATAGCCCTTAGCGTACCATTGTCCATTCTCTCGGCTCCTACGCCAAATATATTGCGTTTTATGAACTTATCCACGCCCAGCTCCATACCAAACATATCGCCGAACATAGCTATGTTGGATAACGACAAGATACCGACGTTTGCGGCGAATACGGCGTTAGCGGCATTGGCATTGTCAGCCCTGAACCTCATAAGCTCCTCATACGGGACTTCCCTCCCGTAAGCGTTACGATAAGATTGCCTGAAGTTCTCCTCGGCCTCCATCAACATACTTCTGGCTTCCACTGAAGCTTCCCATGAGGTAGACGTACCAAGAAATAGGGCGGTATCCAGCCCCTTGCCTACCCTCTGCCCTATACGGGCGGCCCTAAGGTAAGCGCCGAATGCTTTCTTGGTGTCCGAAGCGGCCTTGCCTATCCTAGCTAAAGCCACCCCAGCCCTAGCTCCGGTACGAGCAAGATTCATCAAACCGGCTCCGGAATATACGGCGGATGATAACATGGCGCCAGCGGTAAAAGCCAGACCCGACAGAAAGTCATTAGACCAGAAGTTAGCCGTAGTCATACTTTGAAGAAAGTTCATGTCCCGCTCCTCTCGATTATAATAATGAGCTAGACCATAATCCATCTTCTTATCCTGATCGTCTAACCATCTCGTGAAATCATTATCAAAAACAGCATTGAAATTACCTTTGGATACTCCGGCATAAATACCATAAAAAGGCTGGATAACGCCTCCTAATCCATACAAAGCGGTTTTTCCGGCAAGCTTACCAAATCCTCTCATCCACTTCTCAGTCCTACTCTGGGTTTTTGATAGACGTGTATCATTATCTACACTGGGTATATAGGACTCGTATTTGGGTATCCACGTTCCACTACTTAATCGATATCTTGAATCCTCTAACGATATCTCCGGTCCAGTAAGATTAAACCTACCCTTATAGCTCTGATCAGACGCCATATATCCCAAAGGGGACATATGCTTCATGTTATCATAATAATTAGTTTTTACCGTATTCTTGATCCTTTCTGATAATGACGGTATCTGGGACTTTGATCTCTCGGATGCGGAATACGGATCCAATACCGGAGGCAAGTCACGATCCGGTATGTTATAGGAATCCGCCCCAACAGCCTTTATATTATCCACGCTCATGGTAGGATATCCGTACTTGTCGGCAAGATTCCTTCCATTAGTAGCATTATTATTGGTTTCCACTATTTCCATTATTTCCACTATTTCCGTTATTCCTGTTTCTTATCTCCTGATCAATCATACTAGCTATAGGCGAGATGAAGCTCTCGAAATCATCAGTAGTAGATCTACCTTCACTTCTCCAATACACCTCATTCTCCTTGCTAAGTATCTGTTGCCATGCCATGACCAAATAATATTGAGGACTGAAATCAATTTTTCTAGCTACCTCATCAGCATAATTAACGCCATCCAGATCAATTGAGTATAATGGAGTACCTACATCCCTTGCTCCTCCATTACTGTATATATCAACATTTATCCCAGAGGACCCATTATTATACTTATATCCAGAAGCCCTTAACTCATACATAGAAGCGTTATCAAATAACACATCGGTAGCGATCATCATCTGATTCTTCCTAATATTACCGTCATTTATATTCGTGAACATATCTATATAAGGCATTACCATATCCTTGGCACCACTAGCATAAGCCACAGGAGCTACCTGCAATGCCTTGGCCATCTTCCCATAAGCGTTGTTGCTTGAGCTGGCGAAAGATATAGGTACGACACCGGAATCATAGGTCTCGGACGGAATACTTACATCCTCTTTATAAAAAGTAAGGCCATTGGCAGCCAAATCAGCCTCGCTTACCTCAACAACAGATCTACCATCACCTCCATTATTACCAATGATCTGATAATTACCATCACCTATAGGGGATATGGTAAACGTTATCTTCGTATTGGCATTATCCTTATCCTTAGGAATAAAACCTCCACCACGGGTAAATAGGTCACTAATCTTTATATAATCATACTCGGCTTGGCTTTTAGACGGATAATCACCGGAGAAGATATACTCACGCTCGGCGTACTCATGACGATACTGTCTCAAATAATCCTCACCAGCACGTTTAGCGTCATCAGCGATCCTGCCTAAATCCCCACGACTCCATTTATGTCTTAATAAATCATTCCTCTCTTTATAAGCCTCGTCATATATAGCGGTAGCGACAGCGATCGCCCTGTTATCCCCGGCAAACCTATCTCTTATTTCCTCAATGTGCTTATTCTTACTAGCCCCGGATACGGCAAGAGACATTATAGATTCAATATCATCAAGCGAGAAAGACATTCCCATTAAATCATTCACACGATCCAATAAAACACCTGATTGACCTGAATCCATTGATACATGAGGCATTTCTCCTTCAACACCGTAATTGATAGTATTTATATTATCATTTAACAAGGAGCTGTAAGCGGACAACTTACTCCAATCATTTAATGTTATATCGTTTATACCATTTATATCAAAAACCTTATCGCCATTGTTATTAATATCTCCAAGATTGAATGTGCCGAATCCATAACTAATATCTATACCTGATCCACTGTCCGATCTAGCTTCTCTCTGAATTATAGTATCAATACCATCCAAAACAGCATTGCTCGCCTTATTGAATCCATCATTGATCTTATTATACTTCCCCCTTTGGGTATTTAATCCAAGAAGCTTCAGGTAACTATCCTGACCGTTGTAATCAAGTAGCTCATTCCTTGACCCCCCATTGGCCTTGAAATAAGCCATGATAACCTGATCGTTATCCATATCCTTGACCACGTTACTATTCTCAGGATCAGACGCCCATGCGTCAATCTTTCTCTTGGCGTCATCTGATAACGATTTAACGAAGCTGTTCATGCTAGTATTTACCGCCCTCTCATTGGCTATAAATCCGTTCATGAACTCATCGCTTATATTTACGTCCTCAAGGTTAGCGTTCTTAGTAACCACGGTAGGTCCTGTCGTATCATCGCCTCCACCACCATTCTCTGATTTGCCCGATTTGCTGGCTTTCATCAACGCAGCTTTCTCCATAGCCAGATTATGTCTCTTTATCTCATTGAACTTAGCCCTCTCCATCATCTGTTGATTAGCCTTGAAATAATAATCGTCAACGCCCAACGTCTCATATGAGTTATTATAAGACCATCTCAATCCAACGCCACGAAGGAACTGCTGCCGTACCATGAACATGCCGGCCCGCTCCGGGCTGTAGTTGCTACCAATAACGCCCTCAGCCTCCTCCACGAAATCATTTTTCTGCTTGGTGATATCCGCCAGTTCCGACTCCAATTTAGCCTTCTTTATCTTATCATTACCTACTCCTTTTAGTTTGGCACGTATAGATTCTTCCTTGGTGCTAAAATCATCAATATACCCTTTAAGAAAATCAGAGGTGCTTTGGACGTTAAATAAATCAGGGTTTGTCCTAGCCATATATCTTCCCTCTAACTGCATCTGGGCCTTACCGTTCTCAGATATGGAAGCCATAGCTATATCCCTGACCTGAGCGTAGCTCATTTCATCTATATACATCTCACGCATCTCCCCCGTCCTGTTACCATTAGCATCAACTACCGGCACATTGACTTTCTTCCCCTTGTTAAGGGAGATGAAGTTCTTCATCTTCTCATCAATCTCAGCGTGATAATCCGTATAAGGAGTGTAATGTATAGGGTTAAGACGTGTCCCTACCTGACCGTCATTCATCCAAGCCACGGCATCGGCAAAAGCCTCAGCCTCATTGATAGGACTATACATCTTAGGATTATTCAGCTTCATATCCTCCATCTTCTCGCTGAAAGCCCGAATCTCCCTAGTACCAGCGATAGCGTTCAATACACGGGTATCTAAAGCCTCTCCAAGACGGGCTTGTATGCTTCTAGCTATACCATCAGAAGCTAGATTGGATTTACGATACACGTTATTCACATCCTGTATCAATCCATTTAACCTATTCTGAAGATATTCCCTATCCTGAGGTTTAGCTATATCAGAATTAATAATATAATCAGCGTACTCATTAATAGCTTGCCGATTCGTATCTATCTTCTGCTGCATATACCCCATACCCTGCATCATGACATCCATGTTGTAGGGCGATACGTACTTACCGTAATTCCTTAATATACTGTATTGTGAAGCCATCCTTTATCCTTTCTTGCTTTTAGTTACTTCCTTAGCGGGATATAACCTCCTATAACTCAATATATCTCCTTGAGGGTCTGCGATCAACTGGCCATTAGGACCAATCTTAACATCCCCAAATATAGATCTTAATGTATTCATGGTCGTAGCCGTGTTCCACTTCTGCTGGATCTCGTCATTAACGCTATCGAAATACCTAGCCCAGTTCTCGTCATTAATAGCCAATCCTTGTAGTATCCGTTGCTGGTAAGCTTGACGTTGGGCTATATTCTTATCGTACGTATTAGCCCATGACTGAGCATTGACATTATCAGCCCAAGTCCTTTGAGCCACGTTCCCTTGTTCTACATCATTAATGTATCTACCTATATTGGAGCTCATGATAGCCTGTAAGTTGGATGATAAAGCCCCTCTCTGGGAATCCGGGACATTACCCATCTGATCCAATTGTGATTGGAAAGCACGATTGGCCTCAACCATATACTGATCAGCCGATCTCAACACCGGATCCACGGTAGGAGCGTAATGCCTTTCCAGACCTTCCGTTGTCACGGCTCCCGGAGTCATCCTGAACACCTCAGGGAAGTCAAGACCACCACCTACTATATTCCTGCCTCCATTGCCGCTGTTCGACTTACCGGCATTTGTGTTAGTCTTAGGAAGGGTACTAGCATCAATAAGCTCAGGCATATCCAACTTAACATCGGGATCCTCCACATCACCTATATCCATAGGACCGGGAGCCACCTTATGAGGGTCAAGTATAAAATCAAGACCTTCCATTCCTTTCATGGATCTCAATGCCTGCATCTTAAGCATATCCTCCCCAAGTATCTTATTAACGACATCCTTGTTCTTGTCAGAGAATAGTTGGCTAAAATGGGTGATACCGGCATCATTAAGAGCCTTATGTTGTTCCTCTGTAACGACATCCAAACCGATCATAGGACGAGATGTGGTAAACAAGCCTAATTTATTATCTCTCATCCTATCATGATATGCGGCTTTCTTGTCTTCCGGGTAATTACCTTGACTATCCTCACCACCAAAGGAAACGAGCGTCGTGTAATCCCGAAGCGCCTCGGCGTTGGCGATGATCGGGTTCTCTGCCGTAGCCAAGCCCATCCAGCTACTTGTCTGACCGTAGATAGCGTCTTGCAATGCCCTAGCCCTAGCGCCCTCTGAAGCCCCCATATAAGCATCGTAAGCGACCGGATTGAATGTCTTATAATAATTCAACCTCTCATCCGTATTAATGCCTCCATAAGAGCCATCGGCCCCTTGGCGCTGATAACCGAAATAGTTAGGATCATTGTTGAACCTATTCTCGATCGGACGGAAAGTTAATTTACGACCGAACAAAGACGTGCCTCCTATCTCCATCTTTTGACGAATACCAGCCACTTTATTAAGCAACTCTTTCTTAGCCTCGGCTATATCCTCCTCCGTAAGACCGTATTCTTTCATGGATCTGGATATGATGTTATCTATCTCACCACCCTTGGCGAAATACGTATCCTCATCCTTCTTCATCTTCCGGTCTTCCTGTTCCTTGTATATAACATTAGCGAAATCCGTAAATCTTCCCTCTAAGCCATTAACGGTATCGTTACTATCATTTATAGCCTTAGATAATATGGAGGCGTTTAAACGCCTTGTATTCTCGTCATCTATCTTATCGTTTTTCTTCAGCTTCTCCAGCGCCTTTTTCTGATCATCGTAAGCCGATTTAAGACCGATCTTAGCCTTATACCTATCCATTAACGTGGCGTACGTATCCTTTGGTGTAGCCTTAATACCATACGTATCCCTAATGTATTTAGCGAAATCCGGCTCTATGGTGGTGTCGTCGGTAATGACCTTCGTGCCTTGCTCCAATGAAACGGGTGTTCCCCCATCAGCGTGCTTCTGCCCCATAGCCTCCATCGGTGCCTCCCCGGGCTGCGTCACGTACTCACCTTTCTCGATCTCCACATTGGCTTGATCTTCCATTGACTTAGGTAACGGATACAGATACTCACCGGTAAGACTACCGCTATCGAACCTGTTATTAGGTCCTAGATAAACACCTCCTCCATCCTTATACTGCATCTGGGATTGCCTTCTTTGCCTAGCCTCACGCTCCTGAGCTAACCTGATATTGGTACGAGTACCTTTCTCTGACGCTATTCCAGAAACCACGTTACGAGCCAGCCCCATGATACCACTAATTCCTGATGCTATGGTAGTTATCGTATTAGCTGTTTTAGCTCCAGTGGATAAATCACCATACCCCTCGCTTCTCATACGTCCTATACCACGCCCCATCTGGGTAAACCTAGATCCTATATCATCAGCGCCATAATAAGGAATAGTGGTAAAGTCAAAGACATCCGTCTCACCCGAACCGGTCTTAGACTTATCAACATCATTAACGGTTATGTTATTAAGCGTAATACCATTGTCCTGATAATTCTCAGCTATACGTTGCAAACTGCCCTTGAAGCTAGCCGGAAACACATTATCCTGATCAAAAGCATTAGCGTATTTAGTCCTCAACTGATCTGGAGTATCCAAAGAATATATCCCTAGCGGATTGACCGACGCGGGTAATCCTTGGTTGGTATTTACCAAAGGTTCTATACCTAACCCTTGTATACCATCCATATTACCAAGCATATACGACCCAACTTCCCCGGCTTCTTGATATTTAGGTATCTTTCTCTTGATTATATACTTGCTCATATCAAATTAATTTCGTTCTGACACAAAGATAGTTGAAAAAAAAATAAAGACCCACCATTTCACAACGATGAGTCTTTGTTTTAAATCAATCTTTTAAAGATGCATAAAAACACCTATAAATATTGTTGTAATGCATACTATTTTATATATTCGCGTAAAAACAAACATTACAAAACAATGAATAGAGAAATATCAGAAAATAGTATTGAGTTCAACAAAGAAGACAATTTTATTTGCATAACAGACTTTGTATATATAATAAACTCGTATAGAGAATCAAAGAATAATCCAAAAATTAGAACTGATCATTACATAACATCAAGTATAACACAAAACGTAATCAATAATATATTAAGACAAATAGATATGCCAGAAAAAAGCATAAGGACAATATCTGATTTAAAAAATGTTGGATTAGCATACCGAAAAGGTAAAGGGCCTGGACAAAAATGGTTTGTCGATTACAGAGTATTTATATCAATCGTAATGAATATAGATGATAAAATAAAGGCGCATCTAATATCTTATGCAATAAACTCAATATCCTCGACAAAGATTATAGATGAAATACTAAACAGTATATCAAAAAATTATAGAAGCATTTCAAATAATAGATATAAAACGTATATAGCAATAGATAGAATATCAGGTCTTTGTAAAATAGGTAGAGCTATTAATATAAAAAAAAGACTATCAGCTCTTAGGGTATCAAATATAAATATAGAAATGATATACACAATAGATGACGACATCGAGTCGTATATGCATAAACTTTTATTAGGATTTAAAGAAGATAGAGAATGGTTTAATATAGATGAAGGTATAATAAATAGTATAGCTAAAAAATACGGATTTAAAAAATACAAACAATAAAAAATAAAATGCGATAGCTGATTATATTACCTACAATAAACCATATAGCTATCGCATTATATCAACCTATTTCTTTTAAATCCTTTTTACAAATAACGAACCTATCGTTTTCACCAAGTCATAGAAGCCAGCAGCGCTAAGCCCGACAGCCACCCCATACAACAGAGCTTCCCACCATTCACTCCCTACTAACAACGGGGATACCTGAAGGAACCAAGCCAAGATACATACCAACATGCCGATAACTACAGCCGACAGGATCTTAGCCCACTTATGGGTGTCGATATACGGCACTACCTTAGCTAGCTGAGTGGCTGACATCGTGACGAAAGCCATGATGCCGGTAAAGGTAGTTAGATCAATTGTGATAGTCCCTTCTGATGGGATTACCTCCTGCGCCATCAAAGCGAATGGTGGCAATAACATAACGAATAAAAACAACAATCTTTTCATATCTAAAAACGTTTAATGATTTCACAAATGTAACATTAATTTTGAGATCTACTCATGCCTTTTATGTTAAGACTTAATCCCGGTATCATATTAAGCACCAACTGCCTTTTCGCCTGCTCCCTACGCATACGCTCGGCTTCCGCTATCTGCGCCTCTGATTGAGGATCATTCTTAATATTATTAGCGATGTCCTCTATAGCTTTCTTGTTAGCGCCGGATTGAGCTAGCATCTTATATAACAGGTCTTGACCTTCCTTCTCCCACCAGCTATCCATGGGAGGATGGGAAGCCAAAGAAGAACTGGCGGGGGCTACCGTCTCAGGCACGGGCTGCTGACCTCCGTCTCCCGTACCAGAATCCCGCTGCCCGAACTCGTATCTCATTGGCTCGTTCTCCGGGACACCATACCTATTAGCGAATACATCAGCGAACTCAAATCTCTTCTCATTTCTTAAGGTTGATCCAAGAGGCCTACCGTATCCTTGATTCCATGCCACGGTAGCGTCCTTGTAGTTGACAGCGTTATCGAAATCGGATTTAGAATACATATAATAGTTATACTCATTCCCCTGAGCGTCCTTATCAAAGAACTTGCCTTGATTAATGTAGTTCCATCCTAATCCCGGCACCTTACCCTGATACTCATCCACGAGATAATCCAACTGCTGTGTCAATGTCGGTTTCTTCCCATACCTGCGCTGTAGCTCCTTCTTCCTCGGTCCAAGCCATTGTTGGATGCCAAAATCACCGGCGGCTCCTAGGGCTTCGGTGTCCCCTCCGGACTCGGCGGCGATGTTCGATAGGATGCCGATAGCTTGAGTTTGTGGTATCCCTTTCTTTTCTGTCAGATAGTCCCATATCTCATCATACACAACCATCTTACTATCCTCTGATCTACTAGGATCAATAACGTATTTACCGGCACCATAATCTCGTTCTGTATTTACCGGACCTCCATCCTCCTTATCCTCCAACTTATTCTTAGACATAATAGCGTTACGGATAAGAGCATCCTTCCCGCTTTCCAGAAGAGGATTATGATCCTCAAACGACCCTCTCTCCTCAAACTTATCGCCTATAGCGTCTAGTACATTTGTGGCTACGTTTACAGGAAATTCCTGATCGTCACCATGAAAATCGTATACGTCATAGACACCTAACCTTCCATCCGGACGCCTATAAATTGTAAAATTACCAAATCCTGACAATGGGGTAAGATCACCAGCAGCTTCGGGATAAAAATCGTATTCAGAAAAAACCGTAGGCTTTCCAGATCTTACCGAATTACGATTCTTCTCAAAAACATCTACCCATTCTCTAGACTTTTTCAAAAACTTCAGCCTACCATAAGCATCATCTGTAGCCGGCTTATCAGAGCCATATATTTCTTGCTCCGTATCACGAATCTTTTTATCTAGCCTCTTTATCTCATCCTTAGTGTCACGATTGAACATCTTCTCAATATCAGTAATGACATTATCAGGAATCCTTATCTCCTTGCTATTTCCATCAAGACTATTAGGCTGGGATAAGAATCTACCCCATAGCTGTTCGCTATATTCATCAACATTAGCTTTGCCATTTCTTCCGTATATAAATTCCTTAACCTTATCGGGAAGACTGGCATTTGAGGCTACCACATCAGGTGTTACATTCTCATACAACCTCCTTCTTATGGCGTTACCTATGATGTCTTTTAAATACGAAGCTCTATCAGATACATCTTGTCTTACATACATAGGATCATTACCAGTAGGACCTCCTTCGGCTTTCCGCTCAATTTTCTCTCCCCATAGCCCATATTTCTCCCTAGGCCATATGCCGTCTATGGCATCCACATAACCAACGGGATGCTCCCCGTCCAGACGCCGGTTCCGCCGCTCGTCCGCCGGGTACAGGGCGTTGGCCAACGGCTGCGTGATATGACCCAACCCCTTATCCTTGGAACTCGACATAGCGTCCACCACAGTCCGATATACAGGTCTTAATTTCTCAGGTAAATATAGCCCCGCCTCATCAACCAGCTCGCCTATCTTCCTATTTATACCCCTAATGCTGAAATTATAATTACCCATGCCGTTATTCAACGGGGACAACGTACTTCTTATCCCATTCATGCCCTTGACGGCGGCTCCTCCACTAAGGATATCAAACTCCGGGGATACGTTCCTTAAAGGACTATCATCCATACCCCTGAAATACATAGGACGCTCGCCTCTTACGACACGATCAAGATCCTCCTTATACAAATCCTTTATCCATGAAGGAATTTCCTCTGGTTTATCTTTCTTAGCCATAAATCATGTTTTTCACAAAGATAGGCATAATAGCATGTAGATTAAAACAGTAAGCGGATATATGATTCATATCATCTACCCGCCTATACTATCAATGCATATGATAAGCCGCTAAGGCCTTCTTTGCTGAATCTTTCGACTTGTACTTGGCCAGCCATAATTTCCCAGTCTTGTCGCTAACCAATCACCAATCATTCCCTGCTTTCTTAATGCATCCTGAGGTGATTATATACCAGTTTACACCAGTATAATTTGACGCTTCACGGCCCTGGCTATTGCCAGCGACTCCACGTCCCCTACCCGGTTCACCACCGGTGATGTATCTTATTGGGTTAGAAGATTTTGTTTTTCTAACCCAAATTTCTTTATATTCCTAGCTGCCAGTAAATCCCTGTCATTTACGGCACCACAAGAAGGGCAAGTCCAGATACGATCGGATAATTTAAGATCTCGATGTACGTATCCACATTCGCACATCTTGGAGCTAGGTTCGAATCTTCCTATCCGAATCAAATTCACGCCCTTCCAATCTGACTTATAGCTTAATATTCTAAAGAACTCGCTCCATGAGCATGAAGCTATGCTATTAGCCAGCTTATGGTTCTTCATCATCCCTTCCACGTTAAGATCCTCAATAACCACGGTTTGGTTCTCGCCTAGGATATTGTTGACAATATGGTGCAGAAAGTTATGTCTTTGATTCGATATATGCTCGTATGCCTTAGCTACAGCCAATCTGGCTTTTTCTCTTCTTCGGCTTCCTTTTTGCTTGCTAGTTAATCTACGTTGTAAGCATACTAAACGTGCGGAAGACCTTTCCAGATATTTCGGATTCTCGAAAACCGAACCGTTCGATAAGGTAGCGAATGTCTTTATCCCTACATCGATACCTACAGCGGTATCCGGATTTATGGGAGACTTGCTCGGCAATTTAAGGCCGTTATCTACAAGGATACTGATATAGTACTTATTTGCAGGTGACTTTGATACGGTAACAGTCCCTACCTTGCCTTTAAATACTTGATTAGAATAAAATCTTACCCATCCTAATTTCGGTAGTTTAATCCTGTTGTTATCGAAATCAATATGAACATTGAGGATATTCTTGAACGATTTCCTTGATCCTCGCTTTGACTTGAACTTCGGGAAGCCTTTCTTCTCCCTGAAAAATCTGGTAAAAGCCTGATCTAAGTTCCTTATTGACTGCTGTAGGCATTCACTAGATACCTCATTGAGCCAAGAATATTCCTCTTGTTTCTTCAAATCAGTCAGTTTCTTGCATAGATCAACAGCCGTAAGTGATTTTTTATCATCTTGATACGCTTCGATTTTCATCCGCAAAGCCCAGTTATAGATAAATCGAGTTGATCCGAAAGTCTTCTCCATTAGCGAGATCTGTTCGGATGTAGGATTTAGTCTATATTTATAAGCTTTTAGCATACTACTGTCTTTTGATGCAAAGATATGATATAAAAAGTAATTATATACTATTTTACTTATGTTATATAACATAATAGTGTAAAATAGTATATAATCACCATCATTTATCGTTAAGCGATATTATAATTAGATATTTTTATTGTAAGATCAGATCCATTTATTTTATAAAAATTAACTATTGGCCTAAAACCACCACCCGAATCAATTGCAATACAGGTTAATAGAATATAATCTCCACTTATTACTTGACTTATAAAACGGTTTTTTGAACTTGATATAATTAATTCATCATACAAAACATGAACATCAATATACAAATCTTTTCTATCCAAAACATATTGTTTCAAATTATTAAAATCATTTGATGTGATAGTTTCCTTATATTGATTTTCTGAATCAATTAATATATCTGTAATATCCACCTCATTTGATATAGATTTATACGTGCCATCATCCATTAAAGTTTTAGTACCATCACCTCCTGTATGTAATGAAATTGATACTTCTTTTTGATCATAAGATGATTGTATAGTTATGTCGGTATTTTCAGATCGTATTGTTGTATATACCATACCTGTCATAACTGACAAATCACTTTTAATTATAGAAGAACCACAAATATTTGAACTACCATTAAAACTTGAGTTACTATAAGAATAAACATATATCTCTCCTTCATCTTCCCCTCTCAATAATAGAAATTCTCCTATTCCGTATTGAAGAGCTTGTCCACAATTGTATGAGTATTTACATGCTATTTTACCAACTGGAATTGCTGAAAGAATTGCGTCATATTCATCCTGTGTTATAGAAGTTTTGTCATTAAAAATAATATTTAAAAGTACTGATTGCACATTATACTCAGAATAATTACCATCAGTAGCCTCTATCAAAGTTGGATCTGGAACATCTTTCAAATCATTGTATGATACATCCTTCCATGTACCATCGCCAGATAAGAACCTGTTCTCATTTCCCTTAGCTGGAGCAGGGACCAATCCCGCAGCACCAGCCCCGGACGCCGTGGCGCCAACCATGTCCTTGACCTTATCAAGCCTACTTTCTATTTGCTTACCATCATATTTACCTTGAAAATCTTCCATATCATTTCAATATATAAGAGGAGGCGGCAAATACCCCCCCCCCATATGTTAATAAATCAATAAACTTTTTCCTCATTGCTAAACCAACGAACTATCATCTTGAACCGGCTCTCAATGTCATTCACGAACCTAGCCAAAAACCAATCGCCACGAAGACGATCACGCCACCTCCGGTGATAATCGACAGCCCTGAGGTCGATCTCCCGGCCAATATCGTTCACGTCCTTAACCCATACCGGTAGGTTATTAGTATCGTCCTTAACCTCGTTGAAGTAGTCGTTGATGTTGATCTTCTGGTCCACTTCCGTCACCAGTATATCACGGCTATCGTCGTTAGTTATAGGATATCTTAGGCGCTGGCTCATGTCGTTCTTATCGGCGATGGTCATCCTAAGCTCTCCACTGTTGTTGGTATCGTTATAGAACCATGCCTTATTAAATCCAGTTATTCTTCTAACCTGATAATTAACCTCATCCTGATACCTTCTGGCATCCATCCGATATTGGTAGTTCGTGAGGATCTTATTCACATACTGCTCACGGACAGGTACCTCTATGACGAACGGATATAGCTTACCATAAAATACCTGATACGATTGATTGGTTAAGCCATGAGACCACAATCCAACTTCCCGATTATCACTAGAATAGTTCTTACCAGACTGGAAATAATGCTGGTGCTCGATATAATAGTCAGGGGTGTATGATAGATATGATTTCCACTCACCCTTCAAACAATTATATCCAACGGTAAAGGAGACGTCCGTGAAATGGCTGGTGTCCGAAAGCTCCACCGCCTGCCCGTTCCTGTAGAACCGGCCTCCCCTGAATTGGTACTCGCTTGGATTCCCTACCGGTATGTAATCCCTCTTGGTTATCAATACCCTTTTGAAACGATTATCCCAACCCATGGACAAACCTATACCAAAGAACTTGTTATCGATATCATAATAAGACAGCTCAGCATCCGTATCGGCGTTATATATCCGGCTACGGATGATCTTCATCTGAAGATGCTCCTTAAACCAGTTTCTAAGTCCCGGTGTGACCTCCGTAAGATTCCTGCCATTAGAATCTACCTTGAACACCTGACCACGCCTTAAATCGACCCAGAAATGCCCGAACTCACAACTGATCATATCCCGGCTCTGGGTCCCGGAATATCCTAACGTCGTGTTATTATACTCAATTCCACGAGACGCGAAAAGCCCACCTGTCCCTAGCTCACTATTCTCCGGGGATATTCTCTCCGCCAACACGTCTATAGCATTATATAGTCCTACCTGATTCTCGAAGCGAGCTAGTATCTGATCCGACTCTATTCCTTTCATGCTTATAAGCTTCCCGAAAGAGGTCTTGAACTCATGGTAATCCATAGGCTTGTACGACAGCCAAGGATCGGTCATGCCGTTCTCCGACACGTCGGCGGTGCTCCATATGACGCCGTTGGGTCTTTGGTAAGCGCAGTCCCAAAAATTGCTATCATATGTCTCCGGCAACGACCTACCTCCTAACGTAAATCGATTCTTATACACAGGACTCATTTTAAACACGTTATCCCTTGATATAGGGACATTGCGCTCCTGAGTCCATGATATATAATCCCCTACCTCCGGATAGAATCCCTCGTAAGGCTCAGGCCCGGCTATACGGAAATTGCAATTGATCTCAGACTCCACAAGAAACTGAGGGATGCCATAGAAGTATAGGAAGAAACGACCGCTAAGATACATATCTCCGGTCTTGCAAACCATCTCATAAGCGCTCTTCCGGCTAGGGAAAGAGTATAGCGATCCGGTATCCGTATCGGTCTTATTAAGATAATCCTCCCCGGTGTCGTAATTAACGAAATAACGGGGATACCCGATGTTCCGATAATCATAATAAGGGAATGGTATCATGTCCCCCTGACCGAACTGAGTCAAGTAAAACATAGGCATCTTCCTCTTAAGTGAGAATCTTGATATAAATACATCACCTCCAAAAACAGGTTTACGCTTATTCTTATCCATCAACCCGCAACCGCCTAACGATACCCACCTGATATCCTCTATCTGCCCGTATTGAGCCGGAGAATATTTCTTTATCCTCATATAAGGACAGGATACGAAAGATTCACGTGTCATAAAATGAGGCGTCATACCAGCTACCTCATCATTACGAATATTACATTCATCCTGAATACGGCTGGTATCGTAACTTGATACCAATTCCGGATATTCAAGCATATACTTATCCATACCAAATGACATGAATAACGAGTGCTCACGATCGAGGTTGTTTATGATAATAGGCTTACCGCCTACGGTCTCCCCTTGCGAAGAGATATCTGTTACCGGATATAATCCGCTCTTGATATATTTAGCCGTTGACAATCCACGTAACTCTGACTCCCCTATTTTTTGGTAAAATAAATTATAATGAGCGACAGAAGTATAATAATAAGCATAGTTCCGTCTAGGTCCCCTATCTATCAATGCCGTTAACCACTGATACCTGTACTTGCCTATATCCACCACGGACTGGGCTGTGGCCTTGGCGATACCCGTAGCCAGACGGATAGCCGTCAGCGCTATGCCGACAGGGTTGGCTAAAAAGAACACGCCTCCACCGACATATTGCTGTGAAGCCGACTGATATGTATATTCAGCTATAGCGGATATTAAATTAGCCATAGCCTCCACCGTAGCCAATGATGTTGCCATACCGTAAGCCTTACTTCCTAATATCGTCCATTTAGGGTGATCCTCCACCTCCCTGAATATACCGGAGGATTTACCTAATTGATAACCATCAACAAGGCACTCGGTGGGAGCGTCAGGCTTGTTAAAGGCAATATCAGGGCTTAAGAATGAATACCAGATATTACCCCTCCTGTTAAACGGATGCGTTATAAATTTCTCACGATTAATATCCTTATAGATATACATATCATCAGATAAATCGTTGTAAGGGTAATTAGGATAAAGGTTAGCCGATCCGTCGGGATCATCATACTTAAACATATCATAAGCCAGACCGGTCCCGATAACGCTCTTATCCAACGTCCTATCGCCCCTATACAACTCATATCCTATTATAGAATCTCTTCTAGCCTTATCTATAAGACCGTTCTCTACCGCTATATCCAGAAACTCATTAACAATGTCATCATCAAGCATCACTCCCATAGGATAAATATAGGAGTCAACGCCATATTGACCAGTTAGTTGAGATGGATTACCCATGAAAGGAGCTACAGAATTATCCGGAAACTTGTAATGACGTATAGGTCTCTGACAAAACGTGGTTGACGTATTGGGATACTCAGCGTTATCTCCATTACCCGTGAAATAAGACTTACCTCCCACGGATTTAGGAGACCCATAGTATTTCGTCAAAGAATCTATTATATCCTTCCTCTTTGATCCTCCCGATGATATCCCGATCTTACTTGAATCATACAACTCAAAATTAGCCGGATACTTATTGGTAGACTCCCAATATCCGAAATCACCATACTGATATGGTCTAGGAGCGCAATCAGCGGGTTTATCCCCACATGAGATACATTTCGCCTCATAGGTAACGAATCTCCTTAATTTCAATTCTTTTGTGAAGAAGAATACGTATTTCACCTCCAGTGGCCGAATGCCAAAACAGAACGGGGCGGGGAAGATGGCGGTGCCGGCCGTATAGAATCCGGCAAGCTCCTTCATGTCCTGCCTCATGGCGAAACCGGTGAAGAACACGCATACCGCAGGCTCGATGCAAACATATATCTTATGGAAAGTAGTCTTGTCATCATTCCAGAACAAGTACTTTGGCATCATAAATATCTTATGATCCACGTAATTCACTATAACACCTTTCTTGGCATCATTAGCCAAAGGATTAGGAGCCACGGTACCTTCCTTGTCCGAGAAAAACGTTATACGAACCTTATTGTATGATGACGAGTCGCCGATCGGATAATTATAGTTACCCATCATCTCTATATACATAATACCGTTATCAGGATCGGATAAACCACTTATGTATTTCTCGTAATCCAACTCCACCCATCTGGCGTATGAGGATACATGTGGATAGAACTTGAAATAAGTCAAGTTGCTTCTACCGAACCAATTGGTCTTGGCGTCAATATCATTCTGCATAGACACACGACCTTCCCAGTCAGTAGTTATACCGGTATTAAACTTAGAATTATCACCATCGCCAAAAAGACACATGGCGTTCTCGATACCAAACTGACTCTCATATTGGGGGAAATAAGCCTCCATCGTATCCATTAACTGATCAAGCATCGTCTCCGTATGCTTCTTTCCTTCCCATCCGGGATATTGATACAAATATGTGCACTTACCCAATGACCTACCCCCTTGGAATGTAGGAAGTTGAACATCGTTAATAGTAGGATTCACGTGAGGATCACCTACCGAACACCCATTAGTACATATACCCTCATCATATAACTGCCGGACATTAGACATATCCTGACACAAGACCAAGGCGGAGGAGTCTATATCAGACGGGAATTTATCCTCATCCTGACCATCCAGCCATTCCTGAACCAGATCTATGATATTCTTACCTCCACTGGAATAATTATCGAAATCACACAATACAGAGAACTTCCTTTGTGACTCGGCATTACTTTGTATTAAGGTGGTAGGCTCGGTCTCCGTATAATCACTAGCCAGCTTATACGTAAAATCAATCCTAGAATCTACCAAAGAGTTTTTATCCAATATAGTCCTGGTCTCTATCCTCTCGATATCATCACATCCACTAGGGAAATCGGGAGCCTTTATACCGTCTTGATCCTCTGGCAATGATATAGCAGCGCATAACTCGTCAGTAATACCTACATTAGATTCTATGATATCACACAAGTTCTCTATATTATCAGCGATATAATCAATAGCATCATCTACCGTAACATCTTCCCCCATCGTGTTGATAACGAATTGGGTCTCTCCTACCGTGGCATATTCCTGTTCTACATATCTGAGTTGCTTAACCTCTAGCTGATTCTTGCATTCTCCCCCAAAATCATCAAATCCCCAAGACGGGTCGTTTATGATCTTTGCCGTATTCTTAAACTGCCAAAGATAACGGCGGCTGTTCCCGGCGCACTGCGGGTTGTTCTCCAATACCGAAGCCGCCGATAGGTCTTCAGAGTTGCCGTCCTCATCAACGATAACCTCCATCTCCTCCCTTGTGGCCGGACGAGGGATAAGCGGGAATCTAGCTGTCCTGTATCCCGTATTGGTAAAGAATCTTATACCCAACGGATATACCTCGTCACGCATGAAAGAGGCGTATTTAGAGCAAGCCACACCGTCTTTATATAGATTCTCCGTGGCTATCGATGTCTGCCATTTAACGAAATGACCCAAGAAATTAACGACCGGTTGAAGATTCCATTCATTCTCCACGGTCAAGCCGTATTGAAGAAGACGATTCCCGACAGACGTCATGCCTCTGGCTGTCTTATATACCGGTATTTCCTTGGATAACTTCTCCATGGTCGTACGCTCGCTATACTGATCCGTAAGATAATAGATGGTCCTTTCCGTTATCGGATGTATACCTTCTATGAAATACTCAAGAACCGGGCTTTGCTCACCATTAAACCCAACCGTGTTCTGTATAACGCCTATCTTATAATGAGATACCTGCTTATCTATATTAGACACGGTAAGGCGGATACCCATGTTGGTTGACTTACCCCATAAACCATCGCGGATAACCATATCTTGACGATCGAATAACATGATTGGGTTGGTCAATGAGCAATATCCGGTCTTCTCAATCCCGAACTCATCGCACAACGCCACGCAGAACTGGTAGGTCCCGGCACGCAGGCTTCCCCCGAACTCCACGACCTCAGGCTCCACGCACGGGGCCGTCAGCAACGGGAACACCAGCAGCTTCTCGCAGGCCAGCCTACACCTCTCTATTGGCTTGTCATCCCCACATGTCTTATACCCATGGTAATGATACCAAAAGTCACCATCATCATCCGGATTAAGAGCCTTATCGACCATAACATATCGCTGGGGATTATATCCATCGGTCCAGTATATCACCTTCCCACATTTCTCATCCTTGATCTCTATATCGAAAATCGGGTGATGAATGGAGAAGTTAAGACAAGGGTCATCGGTCCCATCCTCTATCAACACCTCCATCAAATCACATATCTCATCGAAACGACCATCCGACTCCTCAAGTCTCTCGCCAAGGATACGATGAATATCTTTCCCTGATCCTGCTAATTGATCCTCTACGGTCTTGACATAATCCAATGACCTCATGAACGTGATCTTAGAGGTATTGTTATCAGGATTCACGAGAAAGAAATAAGTATTATCACCAGCTATATCATTCTTATACCCAATAACCTTATAGCCATCGAATCGCTTGCATAAAAGGGTGCTAGGCTCGTTCTGAATCTTAATCTGACTCCCATCGTCACCCTCTATGGTAGCGTTCAAGGCGAAACTGTACTCAGACGGGGATAGGTCCTGTGGATGCTTATCCCTGTTCATCCCGGAGTCGGAAACCGCTATGTTAGAATTGTTCTGCACGATGTCTTGTTTTTCGCAAAGATAACAAATCCGCCAGATAATCACTTATGTGGCGGATTCAAGTAATCAATACGAATATGCTAAATATTTAAAACAAAGATAAAAAAAATCCTTCTGACTCTCACAAGCCAGAAGGAAAATCTAAACACTTTGTAACGTTTACCCCTAATGAAAATACAAAAACATAATAATTATGGATTTTTTCCCATGTAGCTTGATTGCTTATCGGCGTCCTCTACGGATATGTAGAAGAACCCGTTAGTCACGTATCTCTCATTGACATCCACAAAATCGGTAGATCCTTTGTCTATTCCTCTCTTCGATCCCTCGTCGCACACGGCCACCAGACTATTGAAATCATTGGAATAACCAACGACAACGCCATGTATGTCACGATTCCGAGGATCGAAAACATATCTCATCCTACATCTGTCATAAGCCAATTCCAGAGGACTTTTGTTTATCTTACCATCAAACCCTATACCTGTGGTCAAGGCGATAATACTTCTTGATATATCGCTCATAGTAGTATCTTTTACCGGCACCTTAGGCATAGAAACGCCTTCCATGACAAAATCCAATGCCTTATCTAAAAGCTCGTCGAAATCATCATCCCGAACATAATCCTTGAACACCTCCAATATATACAACCGGACATGGAGTTCGTTATTGACATCATTTAATGCGATCATAATGCTAGTTTTCGGCAAAGCTAGATTATTCCTATACAATAGAAGATCAAATATGTCATAAGTAAAGGACTAAAAAATAAAAAAACTCTCCTATCCTCACGGACAAGAGAGCCGATGTGTTTATATTATGAAGAAAAATCTACTCGCCAATCCTTACAATGCAGTCACGAGACTCCTTGTTGTAGATCATCGTGCCTACCTTAGAATACAAGATCTTTATATTTTGCCAATTATCCTCACCATGGGCAGATACGTTGGTAGGGGCATCACCGGTATAAACCTCCTCGCCTCCGATATTGACAAAATCATATCCACGTTTCTCCATAGAACCTCCCTTATATGCCGTGAATCTGATAGTGACATTACCTTTCTCACGACCACCATACCAGTTACCGTATATACTGCACCTGATCTCAAGAGGTAATTTATCGTAATTATCACCATCCAACAACGGCCCCATCTGGATCAAAGCGGCCTCATTACCTGATTCCATGTTATCACCACCATGGATAAGATAATCACCTACCCGTTCCTGCGTGGTCTGATACTGTTTACTCCAACCAACCAGCTTGCCGTCAACGTCCGGGAGGCCGGTGTTATCGAAACCGGTAGCCGTGTCAAAGTCAATGCCGTCCTCGTCAGCCCAGATATACCTAAGCACAAGGTAATCGAACTCCGGGATGATCACCACCGGGACGGACTCCTGCCTGCACACGAACGTCTTCTCCTCCTTGGTGCCTTCTTTTATAACCTTGTACGTAGCCTGACGTATCTCTCCAGTCTCATTGATATCAGCGGTAACCCTAATCTCAGCAGGGCCGGTACCACTTGTCTTATCTAAATGTATCCAATCAGCCATATCATCGTATTTTGTTAAATCAATTTAATATACTTATCAAAAGCGTTGGGCCACATACGCCCATAAGACAACATCCTCCTCCTGTTATCTTCAGCCAGCTCCCGATAATCATTTAATGTAATCATCGACATCTTAAGCTCCTTCATAGCCCTAGCGAACTTACTAGGCTCCTGTTGGGCGTATAGCTTATAAGCGTCACCAGCGCCCTGTACCAAACCGTTCACGGCGGCGTTCTCAAAGATCTTCATCTTAATATACGTCTCGACATAATCCTCAAGGTATCCTAACGCCGTTTCAGGTATATATGGGAGACCGTCATCATCCTTAGGCGTAGCACGATATATGATATAAATAAATCCATCAAACCCGGTATACATAGTATTGCCAGATATAGTTATATCATAATTATCCCAATCGTACTTATCCCGATACTTGTCGGCGGCGCAATCACGCCTCAACCCACGACCTATGGATAACCTTACGGGATGATGGTAATGAAAACGAACCTCGTGAGACCCGATATATAGCTTCTCCGTGATCGTCTTCTCAAACTCCTCCTTACAGCACTCGGTGCAGGAGTTCCAACGGAAACCGCGCTCGGTGCGCTCGACCCAGCCGATCTCGTGTTGGAGGTCAGCCTTAGCCTTGTCGCCGCCAGGAATCTCACAGATAAGAGGCTCACACCTATAGGCGTCAAGCATGTCGAAAAAATCGGAAGGCAATACCGCCTGTTTATTACTGGTCTTGACAACCGCCTCTGACATGACCGCTATAACACCCCCGAACCTTTTCAAGGCGATCTCAGCCCACCTATAAACAGACGAGGTATCTATAGCCCCGCTATCATCGTATTTATGTAAATCGGCCTTGATCTCGGCCAATAGCCCTTTTATAGTCATATTTAAGTCTTTTGCACAAAGATATGTATTTGAATCCGTGATACAAAAAAAATCCAGTCTACCCTCACGGGCTAACTGGATCACAAAAACTTCTACAGCTTATAAACCCATTTAACTCCAAATACCTTACTCTCCGACTCAACCTCCCGATACAAGAACTTATATCTCCTACCTGATTCCATAGCCAACCTACATTCCTTATTCAAGGCCGGAGAGATATATAGATGAAAATACTTATTCCTAGGCATAAAATCCATACACGTATGGACGTAAGAATATCCACCCGTCCCACGCCTATTAATAGTACCGGTAAGTTTATTCAGATATATCTTGCGGTTAGGATTAATCTTATGACATAGATAACCGATGTTGTTTATATAAACCCCTCCCTCATCCTCCAGATACCTATCACGTATGACTTTCCAGATCAACGACTGGCACTCAAGGATATCATTCTTATCCACGATCGTATGCTTCCTCCTTTTCCCGTTCTTAGACATAATAGATCTATAGAATCGAAGAAAGTATTGATCAAGTATTTTAAATGACTTTGTTTTCATATCACAAATATAACGATTTCATCCTAATACAAGAAATTTATACACAAAAATACACCGCCTGCACCAAGGATGAGGCAAATAGGATAGCCGACAATAACCTACAATCCGATGGTATCT
>OBKD01000019.1_pt1 | contig 64878 bp, 73 predicted proteins | sample 1481601 | NCBI WGS metagenome assembly OBKD01 (sample SAMN02044695, study PRJEB22538) | human gut metagenome
GCTTTCTCATCACACGCCAGCTTCTATCCTATTTCTGGCGTTGTTGGAAAATAATGGGAAAATTATATAGATATTCACTGTTTTATCTGTTATAGTTATAGCAGAGGTGAATATTATGAAATTAAAAAATAGTATTAAGTTTCAATATATGGTTTGTTCTAAATATATACAAAATCATATAAATGTTATGAGCACAACACAACCATCAGAACAGTTGCAAGAATTATTTGCAATAAGTTTATATTGTGTAGAGCAAACACTTGATAAAGAAAATAAAAAAGATATACCTGCTTATATTAATATTGTTTTTACAGATGATTTTAATATCAGTTTCGAAGATAATGGGGAAAATGAATGTGGATTGTTTTATAATTTGATTATTTATCCATTGACGAAAATTGAAAACTTTTCTTCTGAAAAATTAAAGTTATTTATCTTCACTGAAGAATTAGCACATTGTATTTGGAATATAAGGGATGAGTATGAGGTAAAGTTAAAAGTGATAGATATATTGAAATTTTCAAATTACAGAATAACAATGGAGGATGTGAAAGCATGGAATCTAAATCTGAATTAATTTTTAAAACATTAAAATCTGATCCTGATGGTATTATTGATGCAAGTGTAACTATAATTGGAAATAAAGACGTAAAAGATGAATCTTCTGATCAAGCATTTATCTTAGATTCTAAAAAAGTAAATGATTTTTTCTTTCGTAATGTGAAATCTAATATAGATACCATTAATCGTTTTGAGAACAGAAAAACTAAAAACGTTAAAAATAGATGATTGATAAATGGAAGTCATACAAAATATCCATATCGAAATATAGTACATCTATAGGATGTGCGTGGGCTGAAATGTGCCAGTCAATATTGCATTGAGGAGAGTATGGAAATATAACTTTCCAGTACTATCCTCTTCCACTTTTATAACATTTTCAACAAAAATACAACAAAGAATAACAACGCTATAGTCCACCAGGGCCATGGCTGCATACTTCTTCTGACTCTACCTTTCCATGACATATCTTTTATTTCTTCCTTTGTCTAAAAATAAGTTTTAATGAAAGCAGGTGATTATTATCAATATTCAGCAAACAGCAAACAAGATAGAAACAAGAATTGTATCTTCAGATAAATTAAATTCACAAAATATGTCATATGTATATATTGATTCAGATAATCAAATATATGTACGAGAAGGAATACTGCAGAATGATATTGATATATTATCTGCTGTATTAATGCAAAGAAAAACCGATAGTCGTATTAAAAAGGCATATTTTGATATTGTAAACTTGTTGAAAACGAATCAAGTATCTAAAAATCAATTTGAGTCTCTCTATAAGACAGTTCTTATAAAATATTATGGTAAGAATGAAGAAAGTACATTGTAATTTTCGCATTCTCCAAGACCAACTTTTTGATTTTTATAATCGTAAGTGGATTGCTCTATTCCAACTAAAAAGTATTGTTCGTCTCGATTAATAAAAATTGGCGATCCACTAGAGCCATTAAAGCATTCCATATCTACAAGAAAGCGTTCCGACCCTTTGAATTTTGATTTTAAAGGAGTTGCAATGGCGCCGCTTCGAATAAGCGGAGTGACAAAATCATCAGATTGAAATGATAACGGATATCCAATCATCAACGCATATTCAATCGAAGACGTCGGAAAATTTTCCGTTATAATATCATCTTTGGAAACCCAAGATATTTTTAGCTTCCCTTTATATTCTGGAGAATCTATCAAGTCATTGATTCCAATTATTGCAACGTCATATTGCGGATGTAAATATGGATTAATGCTTATTTTAACATTAAGAAGATTTGTTTCTTCATTATTTTGCTTAATAGGAATAGAGAACAAAGCGCTTTCCATATGTTCAAATGTGTGCTTGTTTGAGACCAGTGCATAATTTTCTTGTCCATTTTCATTATATTTATAGAAAAATCCTGTACCAATATCACATTCGTCGTTTCCTTTTAATACAGTAATTTTTGTAACGGTATGGATTAAATCTTCTTTTGTAAGCATAATAAATATCCTTTCTTGGAGGTGACAAACCATAATGGATAAAATTTCTGTTATAAATTTCTTTCTTAGTTATTCTAAAACATCGTTGGAGAATAATGATCTAAAGAAAGAAATCGAAAAGCTTCAACAGCAATTACAAGAAGCATATAACTCAGATATTCATGAATACGTTGAGACTTCTTCCGTAGAAGAACGATTGGAACGTATTGATGGAATTCAAGAACATATAGTGGACATATATTCGAAAATGTATGCGACTCTATAAAGCTTTTTTAAAATCATACCCGCAATTCTTGCAATGAAATTGCTTGCCAATTTTCTTTGACGCAATGCCTACCATAGCAGTTGATACAGCACGGTTGAGAGTGCTGATATTCTCAATATCGGTGCTACCACATGCAGGACAATGTGGAATAGCAAGTTTGCTGTTTTGTTTTTATTACTATAAAATTTTCTTTTATGTTTTCCGAGGTAACAAAAAATGAATAATAAACCATATGTGTCAAATATTGATCCAAATAAAAAAGAATCATGTGGCGATTATGATATTATTCTATGTGAAACAATTTATGATAAAAACGGCAAACCACTACCTCCACTTTCTGCTGGATCAGACAAAGTTAATATCGAATTAATATTCAAAATGTTTGAACAATTTCCAATGTATCAGATCTAAATGTTCTTTTGCTTCTTTATACGTAGTCATCTTTAACAAATCATAAAATAATTCTTTAAAAGCGGGAAAATCCTTTACTAATTTATTTGTAATACAATAATCTAATGTGATTTGATTATTCATTCCTATACACAACATAACTTCCGCACAATATCGAAAAATATGATAATAATCAACTACGTCAAATGATTCTATGTAATTTTTATAATTATTAATTTTAGTAAAGTCCTGAAATTCTTCTATAATATCTTCTCTGGAGTAATATTCTGGCATTGCATAAGCATATATCTCTCTTCCAAGTAATAAAGAACGGTATACTGCGTGAAATTCACTCCACAAACGGAATGTTTTATATATTTCATGATTTTCAAAATTATCCCAGTTTCCATCGCAAAAGTCATTTACGAATAGCATTGAATCAAAATAATGGATAAGCTCATGCACTATTGTAATTAACGTTGCAGGTGGATTTTTTATATAATTAGGATAGTTTATAAAAATAGCACCATTTTCGCCAGGAACATATAATCCCTCTGGTTCTTCGGATAATTCAACTTTTTCATTTTGATATTGTAAACGATCATGCATAATATCGTCTGAAAAAAGAACGGTTAAATTATGAGATTTTATTTTATATAGCTGTTCACACATACTTAGGCATAAATTAACGGATCGATTCATTGAATCGTTTTTTTCAAATATACTCATGTTTTATACCTCACATAGAATAATTTACCACTTATAACCACAATTCTTACATTCAAACTGACTCTTAGCGGTTTTACTGAACAAGCCAAATAATCCAGCGCCTACAGCTTTCTTAGCTGCTGAAATTTTGATGATGTCGGTAGAACCGCAAGTCGGACAATGGGGCTGATTGGCGGATGGGGATGGTTGTTGACTGGATTGTTGTTTACGGCGAGCCATTACCCTCTCTTCTAATTTTTGTTTGTAAATTTGATGTGCTTCTGTGTCATATTCCTCTATTTTATTACATTTTTCAAGGAGAGAATAAATATATGAATCAATTTCATCTTCTGTTTTAGGCCATGATGTATTTGAAATTGTAGTTGTTGTTGATTCAGATGTTTGAAACATTGGTGTACCACAGAAATCGCATTGAATTGTTGCTACTACATCCGTCGCCGTGCTAAATGATCCACATTTTGGGCAAATAAATGTTTTTGAAAAATCACTAAGCTTGGCTTCTTTAATATATTTTTTAATCGGAAAACCACAACCAGGACACGCCTCTGCAAAACTGCTCACTATATTTTGGCATTCTGGACAAAACACCTTTGGCATACTATCACCTCCGTCAATATTTCCTATATTATATCATAATTGTTTGATAAATCCAACATTATTAACAATTAATTTGCAGTTTAAAGATTTAGGAAGTATATTCGGAAGCTTAGGAGATCTAAGTGGAAAACGATTTAAAAATGAAGGATCATATGATGATTTTCAAAATTATTTAAAAGATTCGTTTAATGCATCTTTTGGTGTTGGTAAAGACGGAATTAGTAAATTTAATTCAGAACAGATAGAAGCAAAAGCAAATGTGTTAGGCTTAAATAAAGAATTAAAGAACCAAGCTTTATCTTTGGCAAGTGATGCAGCTCTTTCTGCAAAAGCAGCAACTGGTAAATTAACATACGCAGATGCAATAAAAGATTCTATAAATAATGCTCCGGCGTTAGCAAAGGCTCTGCAAAAACAAGGTAAGCTTACTTTAGAACAAGAAGATTTATTAGGCAAACTAAAAGAAGGTTCTGCAGGGTATAATGAACAAGTAAAAAAAATCATTAATGCGAATGCGGAACTAGGTGACTCTATAGTCGAACTCCCAGAATCTGCATCAAAAGCAAGTACGGCATTTTCTGGCCTTTCCAATTATTTCAAAGGATTGCTGGCTACTCTAAAAACAATGCTTCCACTTATTGCGGCTGTTGGAGCAGCGTTCGCGGCTTATTCGGCTTGGAAATGGGCAGATAATAAGTACAATCTTACCTATGATACCAACCTGAAAAATGTTAAAGAACATGTTTCTAATCTTCAAAATGCTCAAAAAGAAGTAGAAAATCTAAATGCAAAGGCTGATCAATATAAACAGACTCTTCAGGAAATAGCTTCTAATTACAATGTTACATTAGAAGGTACTGAATCTGTTGATGAGATGATTGACAAGATTCAATCTGCAGACAATGTGCAATTAACTCTTGTTGATCAGACCGAGATTGACAAAATCAAATTAGGAAATGATGAACTTGAGAGAACATTAAAGTTAAAAGAACAAGTTGTTACCTCTGAGCAAAGACAAGCTGCGGAAGATGCAAAAGATCTTTTAAATAAATATAAAAGCATGGATATGCCTGATTATACAATCTTGCATTGGAATCCATGGAAGAAGGATGATATCCAGGATGAACTCAAGGAATTTTACAAAAATCCTGGTATAGATATCAATCTTAATGAGAATGATGGTGCAATTTCAAGAACCGGATCTCTAGAATCATACTTGGCGTTTTATCAGAAATATCAAGATCTCCTAGTTAAAGCACAAGAAAAGGCTGGTAAGGCGAAATCTGATAAAATTCGGAAAATGTACGAAAGCGATGCGAAAAACCTTCAAGAAGCTATTGATTCTATGGATTCAGAACTTCAAGAAAAAGCTTCTGATATCACAGATATGCTGAATAGTTTTTCTGTAAATGGAGAAGGTTTGACTGCACTATCTGGTTACGAGCCGTATTTTGAAAAAGCTAGGAAAATGCTTCGTTTAATTACAGATAAGGATCTTACAGATGCACAAAAGGCATTAAATTCTCTTAGCGATTTCTTTGATGGTTCTTTTGGTAAGAATGCTCTCAAAGCAGAATTAAAAGAATCTGCTGGAAGCGCTGAAGAATTACAAAAAGCACTTGCCGGTATGGGGCTTACTTTAGACGATCTCGGAATTGACAATATTTCTGATCTACAATCTTATCTTCAAGAAACCGCATCGGCTGCAGAGGATGCGGCTGATGCGATCAACACAGTTGAAGGTAGCGTTGCAAGTGTAACGAGTGCATTCAATGCAGACAATCAGGATGCTTCTTGGAAAACGATGGCAGAATATCTTGCCCAAGCGGATGAACTATTTGCAAATGGGCAGATTGGTACAGACGACTTCAAAGAAGCGGCTCAGTTTATGACGCAGAAGAAGATCAATCCTGATGACGGATTTACTTTTGATGCACAGGCGTATGAAGCAGCATGGAAAGAAGCGCAAGACAAAGTTAAAAGATATTTTGACAACGAGGATCAATTTCAAAGTGCGGAGAATTTCTTAACCGATCTTCAAAATGTCGGTCTTGCCATTGCAGATGGTAATAACGATTTCCAATGGACGGAGAACTTTAAAAGTAGTGCGGATGCTGCGGATAAATTAGGTCTTAGCGTAAGTGCTGTTGAAGTTCTTATGCATAATCTCGAATCTTATGGCGCGGAATTTGATGATATGCTATGGTCTGGCGATGTTCTGGATCAGTATAAATCAGCTCTAAATGGAATTAAAACTATTTATGATTCCATGGAAGAAGGAGCTACAAAAGATCGATACAAAAATCTCATTGATGGATGGGATGAAGAGTTAGCAGGTTATGAGAATGATCTTTCTACTCTTACAAATGACGACGTTGTTGTCAAAATTCAGTTCGAGTATAGTCTTGCTTCTATCCAACAGCAAATTGATCAGCTTCAAAATACTGCCGATGAGGGTGGAGATAATCAGACTTGGGCAGAATTAAATGCTTCCAAGAGACAATATCTTAAGAAAGCAGAGTCTGCTAATACAAGTGAAATTGCAAATCTTGACGCTTACAAAGAAGCAAGTTCTTATGTCGAAGAATTAAAAGCTAATTTAGCGAGTGCAACCGACGAAGAAACAAAAAATGCAATTCAGAGACAGATTTCTAACGTTTATGACGCTATGAAATACATGAATGATGCATTCGTTGATTCCGGACAGCAATGGTCTGAATACTATCAGAGCGATCAGTATAAATCTGATTATAAGAATTTTGGCGATCAATTACATAGTGTTATGAATGTCGATGCAGACACAACGCAAGCTAAAGAGAAAATTGATAGTTTAACAAACGATACAGAGAACAAATCAACAACAATTGATATTGACGCAAATATAGACAAAGCAAAAACAGCCTTAGAGAATCTAAAAAATGATGATGGTACATTAGATTTAGGAGACATCAATACTCTACAGGCGTACAACGCTCTGAAAGATTTGTTAGTTGAAAAGCAAGAATTAGAGCAACCTGCGGTAATGACAATTGATACGAGTAAATTTTCTGAAGAATCTACGGAAACAATCAATAAACTGCAAGAGTTCCAAAAAGCATATGAAGATCTGAATGCCCAAAACCAGATGAAAGATATGGGCTTTAATATTGATACATCGGAAGCCGAGAAGAAAGTACAGGATCTTTACTCTGATTTAAAAGACAATGACTTGGTTGCACAGCTCAAGCTTAATACGGATGATGCAGATTCATTTGAAAAATCATTAGGAAAATTGTCTGAAGATGATATTAGACTTCATATAGACGGAGATACGTCTAAACTTGATGATGCAATGAACAATAGCGTTCCAAAAGAAAAAGATGTAACTCTCACACCAAAGGTCGAAAAAGAATCTCTAGACAAAATTGATCAGGAATTTTCATTTTTAAAAGAGGGACATTCTATTCAAATTACGGCTAACGTTGACGGAGATCAGCAGTTAGTTGAAGCGATTAGAGGAGAAGATAATACTATTACTTTTCAAGCTGACTTGAATGGTGTTAAAACCGATCTTCAACCATATCTTGATGAACAGGGAAATATCGCATTTACGGTAGACGGATCACAAGTTCAACAGGAAATTGATGAGAACGTTCCAAATGATAAAGATGTGTCGGTTGATGCAAAAACATCAGGAGAAGACAAACTTGTAGGTTTAAAAGGAGCTATTGAGAATGTAGCAGATAAAAATGTTGAAGTGGCTGCAAAAGTATTAGGGTCAGATGTTGTACAGAAATTAGTCGGTATAATCGGACAGGTTGTTAGCAAAAACGTCACTGTTGGCGCAACTGTATTTGGTACAGGAGCAGTATCGTCTTTGGCTTCTGCTATTGGTAGTGTTGTTGGAAAAGTAGTTTCCGTAGGAGCTAATATTTTTGGACCACACAAAGTAGATGGTACTGCTCATTCTCTTGGTACAGCTTATTCATCAGGAAACTGGGGAGCAAAAGAGTCTGGTACTTCTCTTGTTGGAGAATTAGGTACTGAAATTGTTGTCGATCCAACAACAAGTACGTGGAGAACTGTTGGAGATAATGGGGCTGAATTCGTTAATATTAAGCGTGGTCAAATTGTATTTAATCATCGCCAGTCAGAGGAGTTACTTAAGAACGGTTATGTAACTTCCGGCAATGGACGAGGAAAAATGCAAGGTGGTGCTTTCGCATCTGGTACTGCATTTGGAAATGGCTCCCCTGGTATTCATAAGAATAACGGCGTGATGACATCAGAGAAGAATAAAGATAAGAACACCTCATCTAAATCTTCTGGTGGTTCTTCCGGAGGCACTTCTACTCGTACATCAACCGGTTCTAGTGGAGGATCTTCAGGTGGTAGCTCCGGAGGCACATCTGCTGATAAATCTACAACCGAGGAAGTAGTTGATTATATCAAGATACTACTCTCCCGCCTATCTCGACTTTCTGAACTTGCTACAGATGCTATTGATCGTGCAGTAGGATTAGTTGCAAAGGAAAATCAGGCTGCGGATGCAATAAGTAAACTTCAAAATGAACGTGTTCATAATCAAAAAGCCGCTGAAATGTATCTGGCAAAAGCTGAGAGTATTGGCTTATCCGATGCTTATAAAAATCAGCTAAAAAATGGTAGCTTTAACATTGAAACAATCGCAGATGAGGATCTGAAAAAGAAAATCAGTGATTATCAGAGTTATTATGAGTCTTATCTTGATGCAACAGATAACGTAGCCAAACTCGAAGACAAGATTACCGAACTCGCCGAGAAACGTCTGGAAATCATTGAAAAAGAATATGATGCGATCGTAGACATCAACGATAAAATCAAAGACGTAGCAAATTCCAAAATATCCTTGAATGATGCACTTGGCGTGGCAATCGACAATCCAGACAATTATGCTAATCTGAATAATTCAATCAAGGCACAGGAAGATACTTACAATCAGCTTACCAAAAAGCTTTCCGATTATCAGAAAGAAGTAGATTCACAGCTTTCCAGTGGTTATCTTAAGAAAGGTTCCGAAGCTTATCAAGCTGCTATGAAAAATATTCAAGATTTCACAGCTAAAATTTACGATGCTTCTACCAGCCTTCTTGAACTACGGGATAAATTGGATCAGATTAAAATTGATACTATCCAGAATGTAATTGACGGAATCAAACGTAATTCGGATATTACGGAGAAATATATTTCTTACCTGCAATCGCAGAATCGTGATGTGCCAGAGAATTTATACACTGACCGTATAGATAATAATAACGCTCAGGTACAGCAGAATCTAAAGCAGATGGAAATATACCGTAAGAAACAGGCGGTTCTTGATGTCAATTCTAAATCGTATCAAGATTATGCAGAAAAGATTCAAACGCTAAAAGAAAATACTCTGGAACTGATTACGGACAATGAATCTCTTCAAGATAGTATCTATGAGCTACGTTTTAAGCCACTTGACGATGCCATCCAGAAGTACAGTGACCTTGAAGATGAGCTGAAAAGTTTCCGTGATCTTCTGAACGATGATGCATTCATTGATAAGCAAGGACGTATCACGGAAGAGGGATTGGCACAAGTTGCTCTCTTACAGCAGAGTATTGGTACGGCAAAACAAAAAATTTCAGATTATACCACGGGTCTGCAAAAACTAAAAGAGTCTTATGACAATGGGGTTATTTCCTTAACGGAATATAATGACAAGTCAAAAGATTACCGCGAAGGTATTCAAGGTTCGATTGCAGATGTGAAATCATATCAGGACAGTCTGGTTGATCTGTATAAGAATGCTATGAGTACAGAGGTTGATTATCTGGATAAAATAATCTCAAAGCAGAAAAATCTGTTAGACCAACGTAAGAGCGCCTATGAATATGAAAAGAAGGTCACTTCGCAGAGCAATGATATTAATAAGCTGAAAGCAGAAATTATTGCCCTTCAAGGTAGTAATAATCTCAGCGATCAGAGCCGACTGCGAAAATTACAAGCTGACCTAAAATCAGCAGAAAGTGATTTGCAAGATACGAAGCGTGACCATGCTTATGATATGCAGTCTCAAGGTTTCGATAAACTTTCTTCGGATTTACAAGAGACGTTGGACAACACCGAGTATGAAATTAGTCATAATGCTGACAAGCAGCTTGAGATCATCAATTCTATGCTTGACAAAGCTGTGTCCTCTTACCAAGAAGCATACGGTAAAATCAATTCTATCATCAAAAATACTGGCTGGGTAGGTAGTACGGATTTTAACAATACCCAGTCTGATCTAAGCACAGAGACAGGTGTTAAGAATCAAAATTCCAACGCATCACAGTCTCAGTCCAGTGCAAATAAAAATCCATCCAGTACCGCATCTGGTACAAAAACTGATCCAATAAACAGCAATTCAAAAGTAAACAGTGATCTTGCGGATCAATTAGTCAAGCCGGAAGATACAACGAATCGCAAGGTTGCGGAACTAAAGGTGTCTCCTACTTCTACTACACTGGAAGAGGGTAAATCCACAAGTATTACTGCTACAATCAGACCGAACGATGCAGCTAATAAGACTCTTGCTTGGAAATCAAGTAATGAATCAATTGCTACTGTATCCAATGGTACGGTAAAAGCAAAGAAACCTGGCTCTTGTACGATTACTGCTACCACTACCGATGGAAGTGGACTGTCTGCAAAGGTATCAATTAAGGTCAATGCAAAACCAAAACCACCAAAGCCACAGCCGAAACCACAACCAGCAAAAACTGGTGGAGATGGAATTCCTCGTGTTGGCGATGTCGTAACGTTTACAGGATCTTACTACAATGACTCTTGGGGTATGTCTCCAAAAGGTAGTAGATTTTCCGGTCAGCCTGGTGCTGTTGTCATTGACTCTTACACGGCTAGGGAATATGGCGGAAATGGACGTACTACTGGTGATTTTAAGATCCATATCAAGAGTGCGCATGATCCTAATTATAGTGATCTTGGATGGGTGCGTCTCAGTCAGATTAGTGGTTATGAAAAGGGTACGGATCGTATTCATGGCGATCAGCTTGTATGGACAAACGAAAATAAAGACACCAAACATCATGGCGTTTCAGAATTAATCTATCGCAAGAAAGATGGTGCTGTCCTTACACCTGTTCAAGATGGAGATTCTATTCTACCAGCCGATTTCGTTAGTAATTTAGCTGCATTAAGTGCAATTGATCCACGGGAATTCGGTATGAATGTAAGTACTATGCCGAATCTGGTGCAGACGAATATTCCTCAGAACATCAGCAATGTCGGAAATGTAACATATCACTATGATGCGTTACTGAATATCGAAAATGTTGAAGGAAATCTGGATAAAAGTGCTATTCCTGATATTCAGAAGTTATTAAAACAGTCTTGCAAGTATACATGCGATACGCTGGCAGATCAGTATAAAAAACTTGGACACAAGATAATTATGTAATTTTTATGGGAGGGTACTGTCAAAGGTACTCTCCTATTTCTATAACTATAACAAATTTTTTGGAGGTGATGCAAAATGGCAAAAGAATTTAAAAATTTTACGTTCATGGGACAACGATTAAGTGATTTAAGTGTGAAATATGTATCCGTGGATTTTGAAGGTGAATCAGATGTAAATATGGCAATGGATAGGGATATGGAGACAGGTGATGCAAATCGCTATAAAACGGAACCAAATTATTTCTATGATAAGTGGAATGACACATTAGAATTTGAGTTAGATATTATCAAAGACCCATGCACATATTTAAATCAAAGTGATTCTATTATCACAAAGTCTGAGCGTCGAGAAATTACCAAATGGCTCACTTCTTCTCATTTTCCAGAATGGCTGACATTTTCTGGAACCGATGATTCTGCTGATGATACAATTCGTTATTTTGGATGGTTTAATAATATTGAATCGTATTCGGTAAATTCTCAAACCTTTGGATTAAAATTATATTTTAAATGCACAACCCCGTTTGGTTATACTGACGATATTATAACAAACGTATCATGTTCAACATATAAAAATATTCTAATCGCAAATAATAGTGATGAATTAAATAGTTATGTATATCCAACGATTGATATTTTTCCAAAAGCAAATGGGGATATTGTAATTTGTAATATGTCTGATTGTACGATTCGCGAAACAGGAACACTATCTTCCTCTAATACAAATTATATGGGACAATTAATTTCTTATGTTGAATTATATGCAAAATCAAATGCATGTACTGCACAATTTGACATTTCAGAAGAAACCAAAGATATTAATTGGAGATGCGATAATACATTGACTCAATTTAAATTAATTGATGCATATGGAAATGAAACAGCATGTACGGTTTTTTATAGAACAGATTCAAAAGTATATTATATCATCGAAAATGGCATTATGGTTTTGTCTGTTTCAAAAGATTTAAATATATCTATGGATTGCCAGAAGTTAACAATTAATGATGAGCTTGGACGGATGGTAAGATATGATAAATTAGGCATCAATGATGTCGCTCATATGTATTGGATACAATTAGTTCATGGGAATAATTCCTTCTTATTCTATGGTAATTGCGATTTTCGTATAAAACATATTGAGGCACGAAAGGTTGGTGAATAATTTTGAACATTGTTTATGATCGTTATAACCAACCAATACAAAGCCATGTGTATTTAGGTACACCAAATAATAAGATTCTATGTGCTATCAACGGAATCGAAGAAAGTACATTTCAGCTTACTCCCAAATTCATTAATACATATGAATTAACATTTGATATTAATGAAAATATTTTAATCGAAGATGAACATGGTTTATCGAAATTAGTACATTCCAACGTATATGATTTAGTTGCTTGGCTTATGCGAGTATACGTCGATAATGTTGGATGGTTTATCATGGATGCACCTAAAATATCACATGATGGAATTAAAGAGACTAAAACTATTACCTGCCACTCAGCAGAGATAGAAATGGAGCAACATGATTTAAAAAATTTTAAAATTAATCAAGGGACAACAGATTCGTATGAAATGCTTGCGGATAACAATGTCGAGAAAATAGGTGACGTAGAATTCGCGAAAGAGCAAATCAAGTTTTATAATCCGAATAATCCACAATTAAGTCTGTTAGATCTTGTTCTTAAAGCTGGTGGTGTCTATGGTTGGTCAATAGGGGAAATAGATACTATTCCAAAAATATATCGTACATATAAAGATGGTAAATATGTTGAGACTTCTACTCTATTATCTGATGAAATAGGCTCATTTGATATTGAGAGTCAGGACGTCTATTCTTTTTTCACACAGGATATAGCACAATATTTTCAATGTATTTTTGTTTTTGATTTTTTACATATGAAAATTAATGCTTATCATCCTGAAAATTATGGAAAAAATACAAATGTAAATATTAACTTTAAAAACTTACAGCAATCCCAAGATATATCTGTTGACGATGGCAAGATGTTTACACGTTATTATGTACAAGGATCAGATGATCTTGGTATTACTTATGTAAATTTTGGCTCGAATTATATTGAAAATATTGATTATTATTTAAACGAAAAGTACTTCTCTTCTGCTTTTATTCAAAAATATAATCTGTGGAAACAGGATATGGAAAACTGTAGAATTGATTATATTGAAGCGACTAGAAAATATAATCAACAGATGAAAGTTATCACAGAATTGTATGATCGTGTTCCTTTGGATGATTGCTCTACAGATTGGAGTACATTTACAGATGATGAATTAAAGGAAGCACAAGCAAATTACAAAGCCCAACTCAAGGGTTATGAACAATTCTATGTAGATAGTGATGGTAACTTTGATGAGGATGCTTTGAAAAAGTCTTCGGATGCTAATGATTATTACCAAATTCGAGATGTAATTCTTCCATCTATTCAAATCGAAATGAATAATCGTCAATTACCTACGGACGATGACAATGCAGATTACGTAGACTCTTATAAAACTGATTGGAAGTTATACGGATTAGACGAATTAAAAGTAAAACTGCAAGAGTATAAAAACACAATTGAAACTTGTAAAAAGGGCGGTTACGATAAACCATATTCTGAAGATTCTTCTCACACTAAAGACATTCATGATAAGATGTATGCAAAATATTTGGACGCTCAAAATCAATTAGATTCTAATTATGTAGGTGGATGCCAGGAAGCATATGATCAGAGACAATCTGAAATTGATGCAGCCAATGATGTTTTAAATGGATATAATAAAACAAGAGTTCAATTAACTCAACAAGTAAACAAAGAAACTTGGGTTCATCAAAATAATGTTTCTATTACTGATGAGAATGCAAATTATATCACTGATGAATCCAATCGGAATATCTCATCGCTATCTGATACAATTTCATTTTCGGCAAAAGATTTATTAGAACTATCTAAGGTTTATTATGATGGAACATATTCAAATGACAATATGTTTCTTACAGATTCTGATGATCAAGTTTCTGCAATTGATGAGCAATTAAAATTACTGGATGCTGCATCTGAGGATTTATACATATCTTCTCACCCACAATATCAATATACAACATCATTAGATAACTTTTTAGCGAAAAGTGAATATAAAGATTATACAAAAAACATCAACCGTGGAGATTATTTGTATTTAACGATTGGAAATAATAATGTTGTAAAATTGCGTCTGATTGAAATGACATACAATCCATTAATGATGGATAACAATATTGAATTAACTTTCTCCAATATGACAAGAACAAAAAACGGATTTTTCGATCTTCCATATCTTTTGGATAATTCATCTGGTGGTAGTAAATCTTCCGCATCTGGTTCGTCTAATAATTTCTTAAACAATGAAGGCATCACTCTTACATCTGGGCTAATCCAAAAGCTTTTATCATCTGGAGCATTTAGTAATAAAGTTTCTTCCATTATCAATAATGAATTTGCTGGTATGCTTGGTAGCGGTTCTATATCATTACAAGAATTAAATGCAAAGTTGATCAAAGTTACTGATCTATATGGTGAGAATGGGTATTTCGAATATCTACAGTCAAAATTAATTTCTGCTGATAAAATTGTCGCAGGTAGTGGTAATTTTAAGGATTTATCTGCAACTGTTGCTGCAATTGATAATTTATTAGCTGGAAATATATCTGCAGAACTTGGACACCTTATTCATCTTACTGCTAGTAATGTTGTTGTTGACGATGCAGTTATTCGTGATTTGATTGCGGCAAATATTACTGTAGCAATGCTAAAGGCAAGTACTATTTCTGCCGATAAATTTAATATTGCTTCCGACGATGGTGGACTTACTATCGTTGGTAACACAATGCAATTTAAAGACAAAAATAATAATATACGTATTCAAATTGGTCGTGATGCAAAGGATAATTTTACGTTTACTTTATATGACGAGACTGGAAAAGGTATATTGATTGATTCAAAAGGAATCAAGGAGTCTGCTATTGCCGATGGATTAATCAAAAATGATATGGTTGCAGATGGTACTCTTTCTAAGGATAAATTAAATTTTAATATTGTTGAAGCTGATGAGAACGGTAATGTAGATTCTGCGAAAGTTATTGTGAATGGCCATGGTATCGATACTGAGTTCACTTCTATTAAACAACAATTTACGGATCAGATTCAAAAAGTCGAGGATAAAATTGGAACCATTGATTTATATGGCGAACAGATTTTCAGAAAAATTGATGGCGTAATATCACCGAATAGTATTACTATAACTGCAAAATGTACCAGTGATATTCAAATTGGCAAATGGTATATAGATAATGTAGAAAACACGACATATGTAGCATCTGATAAAATTTCAATTACAATTCCATCTTCTTACATCGAAACACTTTCATCAAACAAAAAATCAATCGTTGTCAAAGTTGAGGATTCTACAAAAAAATTGTACGATATGTTAACTATACATATTTTGGATAGTTTAAATGGAGCTGATGGTCAATCGTCTATTTCTGTCATTGTAACAAGTGATAAAGGGGTTGTTTTTGATGATACTACCGCAATTACAAGTACGAAATGCACATGTCAGGTATATAAAGGAATTACGCCGATTGAGCCAAAATCATATCAATGGCAAATAATCAATAACGATTCAAACGATTGGCAAAATATAGGAACGAATAAAACATTAACGATTGACATTAATAAAGCCATTATCAGAAAGAGGATTCGTTGTCTAGTTGATATCGAAGACACTACTAACGGATGAAAATAATAAAAACAAGTAAAAAAGGGGGCGTATTATGCTGCTTTCAAGCAACGAATTAGACATGTTGATTTTGCAACATGGAAAAGATGGAACATCCGCAGATTCCAAATATATCTGGGTGAAGTATGCACAAGATGAAAATGGAACTGGCTTGACGGACGATCCAACAAATGCAGTTTATATAGGCATTGCTTATAACAAAACTGAAAAACATGAATCCGATAGTCCTAACGATTATACATGGACGAGAATCAAAGGTAACGATGGAGAATCGGCATATACTGTCATTCTTCAAAATGAGAATATCACATTTTCTGTCTCTCACGAAAACAATATTGCTTTAACAGACCAATCCTTTAACACATCTGTTCTTGTGTTTAAAGGAGTAGAACCAGTCACTAATTTTACAATAGGAACGGTAGATAGTAAGAATGGTATTTCTGTAGTTAAGAAAAATAACACGATTACTTTTTCTGTAACAGCAGGAAATAAGATAACATCAAACTATGGAAGCTTCTCTATTCCAATTCTGGTTGATGGATTAACATTTATCAAAGAGATTACTTGGTCACTTGCAAAGGCAGGTGCAACAGGCGAACAAGGAAATCCTGGCGAATCTGCTATAAATGTATCCATAGGGAATGAATCTCAAAATATTCCATGCACTTATGATGGATATGTTCTTGATGATATGCTAATCGAGATATCTTTTATAGGTTATTATGGATTATCAAAAACAGATTGTAATGTAACTGTTGGTACGCTCCCATCTGGCATGACATTAGGTTCTATTCAAAATTGTACAACCACTGATAATGGAAAAATTATTCTTAATATTGCAAAGAATGCAACATTGGGAACAGCATCTACTTTAACAGGCAATGTCGTTCTAACATTTACTATTAATGGGAAAACGTTAACCAAAAACTTTACTTGGACAAAATCAAAAGATGGTGGATTGTCTTATATTTATACAATAGAACCATCAACCTATGTCATAAATAAAACATATGATAATGTCTTATCTCCTGCTTCTATTACTTTTAGTGCATTTTATCAAAAAAATGGTGATAACAGAAAATCGTACAATGGTCTTTTTACTATAGAAGAGTCATTGACGGGTAGTGATTTCAAATCAACTTATCTCTCTTCTAAAAATGAATCGTCTATCATATATACACCAACATCCAATAAAGTCAAAAGCATTAGATGTACTTTATGTCAAGCAGATAAAATATCTACTGTGTTAGATAGACAAACAATTGTTGTATTATCTGATGAAAAAATAAAAGATGCTTTAACATCTGTAACCACGAAGATAGATGGTGTGTCCAGTAAAGTCGATGGGATAGATAAAAAGATCACTGATAAAGTATGGCAAACTGATATTACCACTGCAGTAAATAATTATGATGGCACAACTATAAAATCAATCCGTGATCAAGTAAGTTCACAGGAAACTAAAATTGGTGAGATTACATCTGAGGTATCTGATGTCCAGACAACAATTCAAAACAATCAGGTAAGTGTACAAAAAGACATTGCTTCTATTAAGCAAGATATGACTGGTTTTAAACAAACTGTTGAATCAACTTACGAAACGAAAGATAATGCTTCTAGTAAATATTCTAGTTTCGATCAAAGAGCAGGAAAAATCGAAACCAGCGTTAAAGATCTACAAGGTAATATCACAACGTTAACACAAACAGATACGGAAATTAAAGCAGATTTAAAAAATGCACAAGGAGACATTACTACTTTACAGTCTACCGCATCTGGTCTTTCTACAAAAATAACAGATACACAAGGTGATGTGAATAATTTAAAAGCTGATGCATCGAGTATGAAATCAGACATTTCGGATGCAAAAGGGAATATTTCTGAATTACAAAGGACGTCAACAAACCTTCAGTCGCAAATAACAAATAATCAAACTAATATTAATATTCTTAGCGGCGATCCAATGAATTACTCACAATTAAAAGAAGACACCGCCGATTATTTTGGTTTTACATATGACAATACGGCAGATGGTAAATGGTATACAGTAAAAATTTTATCAAGGGATAAATTTATTTCTGAATATTATGAATGTATGGGTGGAGAATCATTTAATATAGAGTTTGAAATCTCTACTTCTGTAAAAGGCAACTCAACGGATGGAGGAACAGATAGTACTTATAAAGGTACTGCGATCGGCCTATATGGATTTAATGCTCAAAAACAAAGCGTTGGTATTCATTATAGTACAAGAACAACTGCTACTGCCGCAGCAACAGCTACAAAAATTAGTTCTGTAGTTAGCGTTCCACCAAATTCAAGATATTTTCGAGTATTCCTTCAAACTGAAAGTTGGGGAAATTTTTCAGGAACACTAAAAATTCGCAATGTGATTGTATCTCGTATTAAGGCGATGGAAACAAGAATATCTTCTGCTGAAACAGCAATTCAGCAAAATACGAATGATATTTCTTTACGTGCTACCAATGTGCAGTTAGATCAAGTAAAAAAAGAGATTAATGGTGAATTTGCCAATTATTCTACAACATCAGAAATGAATAGTGCTATTAAAGTGAAAGCAGATAGCATCACGCAAGAAGTATCTAAAACATACACAAAACAAACAGATTTTAATTCTCTTTATATTGGAGGCAGAAATCTTGCTCGAAATACATCCAGTTCTTATTCTTTTGGAATATCAGATTTTAACGGTACTACTAATCAGTGTTTTGATGTTGCGACGGTACTTACAGATGGTCTTGCCGCAGGTGATCAAATTACAATTCATTTATATTATAATTATTCAAATATTGTCGCTGCTGCTGGACAAACTGCGCAAGTATGGATACAAGGTAGCGGAAATGTAACGGGATGGGATTCGGGAATATTTACATCAAGTCCAAGCATTACTATTTCTGGAAGCGGAACAAAAGAATTTTTATATACGATAACCGTTTCTGCAGATCAGATAAAAAATTCATATTGGTCTGTCAATCTAAGGCATGATTATGTGCAAAGTGGAACTGTTCGATGGAAAATGTTCAAAGTCGAAAAGGGAAATCGTCATTCAGAATGGAGTCCAGCTCCAGAAGATACAAGCGCTGCTATCACAAAAGTGGAACAAACAGCAACAGGCATCAGAGCGGATTTAAGCAATACACAAGGAGACGTAAGTTCATTACAAGCGACAGCTTCTGGACTACAAAAGAGTATTTCTAATGCACAAGGCGATATTAATACTATGAAGTCAGATGCTACAACAATGAAAACACGGATTTCTAATGCTGAAGGAGATATATCGACTCTACAACAAACAGCGAATGGTTTTCAAGTACAACTTAGTAAGAAAGCAGATCAAGTTGATAGTTTTAATTGGAATCTTGTTCCAAATTCATACAAGATGAACAATCAATGGAGTGCCGCAGGTGGTTTTGTCGGTATAACTACGGTTGTTTTAGATCCGGATGCTTTATGCGGTTATCATATTGAGGTTAAATGTACTACTGCTGGATCAGGGCCTCATTATCCAGTATTCGGTAAAACTTCGGATAAGGTTGGAAAAACATATACATGGAGCTTTTGGGCAAAATGTAGTGCCAATAAGTCATCTGTGTCAGTCGGACATGAGTGTGGTGGTATGAAGAGAATTGATTTGACAACATCTTGGCAGAAATATTTCATGACTTGGAAATACATAGATGCCGTATATTCATCATTCACATTCTATGCGACATTTGCTGTCGGTGAAATATTGTATATTCGTGATTTTAAGATCGAGGAAGGATCTATTGCAACAAAATGGGCGCCAGCTGAATCTGATCTGAAAGGTGAAAAAGGCGACAAGGGGGATAAAGGAGATAAAGGTGAGAAAGGTGAAGCTGATATTAAGTGTTACCCGCTGACGGGTGGCTCAAATCAGCTCGTATGGTCTAAACTTGGAACTCTTATATCAGCATGGGATAATAGTAATTTTATTATTAATATCTATACCGGAAGCGGATATAACGGACAAGCACAACAGAACTCTCAAGCCGAAATCGTAATCAAAGATGGATGGCAAGCATCGGCTTCAACAACTTCAGCATTTGGAGTTAGTGTAACCAGACAAAACTGCGATGACTTGAAAGTTCAAGTGCGAGCAACAGCCTCAAACAAATGTGATGTATGGGTATATTTACCTTGGGCATATAGCTGGGGGACATATACGATTGCAGGAAAATATACATCTTGGGAAACATCATCTACAACTCAGACTACCGAGCCAATAACTGGAACATTACAGGATTTGGCATATCGTATGAATTCAGAAAATGCAGCCAAAACAGCAACCAACTTTATGGAGTTTACTTCTGGAAATGGTTTACAAATTGGAAACAAAACTGATGGCTCTTGGTCTGGTTATCGAACCAAAATTTCGGCATCGGCGTTTGAAATAATAAATCAGGCAGGAATAACTCTTGCATATTATGGTGATAAGTTGATCCAGCTCGGAAAAAATACAAAAGATTCGGTTATTGAGTTGTGTGGCGGTCTTGGAAAAATACAATCTAAACAGTATTCCGGATATCAAGCATGTGAAATGTCAAGTGACTATGTAGCATTAAGAAGTACTCACCAAGCAGTATTAACCAGCAGTACTTCAACCGGTAATTGTATGGTATCGGCGGCAGAAAATACATTCGGAGCGACAGCCACTACTACCGATAGCACTGGAAGAACGACAAAGCAAGGTGATATTGATATATCAGATGGCGTTGTTGAATTTTCATCTATTCGAAATGGATATGATTGTACTGTTGGTGTTTATGCTGGTGGATGGTCTGGAGGAACATATAGGGGATCATTTTCCCCATCGAAAGGTTATACCGAAAAAGTATTGCTTGGTGACAATGGCGCTGGACAGTTATGGGATAGATTGATGGCTAAAAATGCAACACAGATAATGTCAGATAGAAAAGCAAAATATGATATTAAGCCATTGGGTGCAGATACGGAATCACAAATAGCGACCATGAGCCTCGACTCGGAACATTTCAACGCCAATCCTGTGGATATTCATTCAGAACTCTTTGATCGGCTTCAGCCAGTACAATATAAAATGGTGAATGACGATCAACGAATTCGTTTCGGATTTGTGGCACAAGATGTCGTGGATGCTATGAAAGAGCTTGGAATTCGTGAAGATGAGCTGGATTTGGTACATCACGATCAACGAGTGACAGAAAATGGCTACAATGACACATATGGGATGGTATACACAAACTTGATAGCGCTTATTACACACGAACTTCAGCTCGAAAAGCAAAGAAGATCGAATCTTGAGTTAGAGGTCGCAGATCTAAGAAGTGAACTTGAAACCATGAGGGATAATCTCTCGGGGAATACAAATTAATTTTAGGAGGACAGAACTATGGCAGAAGTAAAAGCAACTTACACAAAGGACATTCATTATTCGGGTATTATTACTGTAGATGGTGAAACAGTAATATCTATGGACGCAAACATGGACGCAAAACATCCGGACGTCCCGATCATTAACCGATACATCAATAATGGCAGAAAATATAGAGCAAACAAGTCCGCTATTGACGATATTGTTGATAAATTTGAAAATGATATCTGGACTGAATATGATGAATATATCGCAAAGTTAGAAGTAGAAAACACAAAAACTGTATCGGAATAATTTAGTACATATTCTTTACATACCATTTTCGGTCAAGCCATTCATATATTAAATATATTTGGTGTGTTTGATCATCTATTTCGCATTCGCAAGTGAATTGAATATATGTTATATACTTTACTTGTGTCTTCATTGTTACAGGAATAGAGCCATGTTCTTTATACCTGAAATACAAAGGCATGACTCTTCCTTCTGTATCGAAAGACGCAATTACTGGTACTGGTATTATATTTTGTTTGTTATACATACAATCATCTCCTTTACTGTTAATTTAACATATTATCAATTATTGTCAATGGGTGATATAAAATAAAAAGGAGGAAGTAATGAGCAAAAAGTTAAATGAACAAGGTTTATCTCATTTATGACTAAGGCGAGAATACTCGCCACTTTAGTGGTGAGATGAATCGCCCCCACGTATAGAGGGATTGAGATTATTAGAAGTGACTTAAAAATATTAAAAACGGTTGGAACAATCGAGATAGCTTGGTAAATATTCTTGCAATTGTAAGAAGTTCCCAAGAATCACGCCACTTTAATGGTGTGAGGTTCAAAAACAGATTTTAATGGAAATAGAACAGACATTGTAAAATCGTTTGTTCTATTTTTTATACTTAGAAACGAGGTAAATACAAATGGATGAAACTTTTATTTCAAACGATCAATATCCATCTTCTCCAATGAGTGATCAACATTCTACAGCCACTATTTCAGAGAAGATCGTAGATGTATCAAATATTGGTACATTTGTTATGGGAGAACATAATTCTTCTATGATTACTTTTCAGATTGAACGGTATTATGATGGTGTCGATCTGTCTGATAAGAAAATTAAAATTGTATATAAAAATAGCAATGGTATTTACGAATCAGATGATACAGAAATTTGCAATGTAAAATACTCTCAAAAGTCTCTACGCTTTTCGTGGATTGTTTCGAGTAATGTAACACAAACATCAAAATTCGTTGCATATGTTTGTTTTGTTTCTGATGATTATTTAATGAAAACAGAAAACTTTACAGTTCTGGTAAAATCATCTTTTGATCCATCTGCAAGTGAACCGTCTGCCAACTGGTTTGTAACAATTGAAGGAAAGCTTGAGAAAATTGAAAAAGACATTGTAGACAATCACGTATATGATTGGGCGAAACAACCTGAGAAACCAACTTATACTCCTGAAGAGATTGGTGCAGAAAAAGCTGGTACATCCGATGGAATTTTCAGAAGTGCTATGAAGTATACGGACGGAGAAATCTCAAGACTGGAAGATACGGTTATTCCTGACAATGTAGCAACATTAGAACAAAAAATTACAGACCTTAATCAGTCCGTAGTTAATTTACAAGATGCTAAAGCAAAAAAGGTGCATACTCATCTTGTCGCAGATATTACAGACTTTCCAACAAGCCTTCCAGCAAGTGATGTGCATGATTGGGCAAAAGCAGAAACAAAACCGATCTATACATATGATGAGGTTGGCGCGCTCTCCTCTTCTACTCATATTCCGTCTACACTTGCAGAAATGACAGAGGATGATGAACATAAAATAATCACATCTGCTGAACGTGAAAAATGGAATGCAAAAAGTGATTTCTCTGGTAGCTATAACGATTTAACAGATGTTCCAGAAATCAAACAACTCACTGATGATTTAAAAGAAAAATATGATAATGCAGCTACTCTTGCCACAGCAAATAAAAATACGTTGGATACAGATTATGCACAAACAAAAGAATTTTTGGATGGTCTGAAAAAAGGATATATTGAATATCAATTGACTTGGATAGAAAACGAACGTATTACAAGCGAAAATGGGGAAATTCAGGCTGTCGATGGATGGAAAAGGACAACATATACTGATATATGTGATGCCGAATATATTTTTATGATTTCGATGTCAGGAGAAGAAAATATTGAAGGAGAATTTCAATTTTGCGGTGCTTGGTATGATGAAAATCATAAATTTATTGAAGAACTTAGTAATCAAGCTTTATACGAATCCACTCCCGTACCTCCAGCTACTGCTAAATATTTTATCCTTAGTTATAATCAATTATTGGTAGGGATGATGATTGGCAGAAGAGTTAGTATTCAAGAGGGTCATGGTGTAACGGCTTCTGGAGCCTTTTCTCACGCAGAAGGAATAAGCACAAGAGCTTCTGGTATGGCTGCTCACGCAGAGGGAAAAAATACTCTTGCCGAAGGGGAATCATCTCATGCTGAAGGAAGTAATACTGAAGCAAAAGGAAAATATTCTCATGCATCTGGTTTTTGTACCCAAACAACTCACAGTTGTCAGTATGCTGTAGGTTGTGGAAATGATCCTCAAGCAGATTCACTTTTTGAAGTTGGTAATGGATTAAACGCAGAGGGTAATTTAATTGATGATACAACAACGGCATTTGAATTAAAAACACGTAGAAATGCATTCAGAGTAACTAATACTGGTTATGCGATAGCTCAAACTGCTTTACAGATTGGCGAGACAGCAATTACGGAAGACCAGTTAAAGCAACTGATTCAGCTTATCACCAACGCTGGTTGATTATAAAAGTATTTATAAGAAAAACAATGTAGCAATTAAGCACTGTAGGATTAGTAATTCTATCGGTACTTAATTGCTACATTTATTATTTTTGTAGTATATGAGGAAAATTTATGAACAAATTAAAACGTTTATACACTTCTCTTCTATGTCATCTTTTCATCTTTTTATTTTCTGGATCAGTTTATTACGGTATAGAAGTCATCTTCAAAAAATCTCATATGTCGCATTGGTCAATGTTCTTATTAGCAGGATTTGCTGGTTTATTTTTTATTGATGGATTAAATGACTTATTTTCATTCGAAATGGATTATTTACTACAGATTCTAATTTGTAGTATTGCCATTACTGTAGGTGAATATATTGTTGGCATTACGCTAAATCGAGATTACACCATATGGGATTATCGCAATATGCCATTCAATATCAAAGGGCAAATTTGTTTGCCGTTTTGTTTCATTTGGATGTTTCTATCTGCTATTTTTATTCCATTTTTAGATTGGGTTGAATGGGCAATATTTAATCAAAAGAAATCAGAAAAACCATATTATAAGATTTTTGGAAAAACCATTTTTAGATTTAAATAATTTGATGAGAGGTATCTATATGATATCTCTCATTTTTTTGTGAAAGAAGGCGATTAGATGACAGAAAAAGAATTTGTTGAAAAAATTGGTAATCTTGCTGTTGAAGATATGAAGACAAGTGGAATCTTAGCATCAGTTACTACTGCTCAAGCTTGTTTAGAGTCTGGATACGGCTCAACCGAATTGGCAAAAAATGCGAATAATTTATTCGGCATGAAAACAACACTATCAAATAATACATGGGCATCCGTATGGGATGGAAAAAGCAAATATACCAAAAAGACAAACGAACAGACCAAAGACGGAAAAGTATATGTGATTACGGCTGATTTTAGGAAATATGCAAATATTTTAATGAGTATCAAAGATCATTCCTGTTATCTCAACGGAGCAATGAATGGAAAAGTAAAAAGATATGCTGGTTTATCTGGTTGCAAAGACTACAAAACGGCAGCGCAGTTAATTAAAAATGGCGGATATGCAACAGATATAAAATACGTTGACAAATTATGTAGTTTAATCGAACGCTGGAATTTGACTCGTTTCGATAATTTTGGAAAGGAGAATGATAATATGAATATTATAGATGTTACAAGCGCAAGTAAATCATACGTTCCACAGTGGGGAAATCAAAAACAATATATTGTAGTTCATTACCTTGGAGTAGCAGGACAGAATAATAAAATTAATTCAGATGGATGTGGTGCGCATTACTATATTTATTGGGATGGTACTATTTATAAAGCAGCAGACCATAATGCTATTCTTTGGCAAGTAGGCACTGCAGGATACTATACTCAAAAACATCCATATGCAAGAAATAGTAACTGTATCGGAATCGAGATGTGTCCTAAGTGTGATGGATCTGGAAAATATGCAGAAGATCCAACATGGTATTTTACAGAAGCAACGCAAAATGCTTGTGTACAATTAGTAAAATATTTGATGGGACAACTTGGCGTAGGTGCAGATCATGTACTGAGACATTATGATGTTGTAAACAAATATTGTCCTGCGCCATATGTTACTAATAATAAGTATAAAACTTCTTGGACTTGGAATGAGTTTAAAGCAAAACTTGGAGCAACTTATACTCCTCCAGTTGTACAGTCTCAGCCAACATCAACAAAGACTTACAAGACCGGTATGTATAAGGTAAATTGTGATCTTCATATCAGATCGGATGCTACTGTTAATTCAAAAGTTGTCAACACTATTCGAGAGCGTGGGACATACACAGTAACTGAAATTAAGAATAACTGCTGGGGAAAACTAAAATCCGGAGCCGGTTGGATCAATGTTTCGGATGAATATTGTACGTATGTTGGTGTAGTAGCCACTGCAAGTAAACCAGTGTCTAAACCAACCGCAAAGCCAGCTACGCCCGTATACAAAGTAGGAAAATATAAAGTTAATTGTGACGCTCTAACAATTAGAAGCGATGCATCCAGTAAGGCAAGTGCAACTGGAAGTATTCGTGACAAAGGAACTTATAATATCACTGAAATCAAAAATACATACTGGGGTAAGCTAAAATCTGGTGCAGGTTGGATTTGCATTGACAAAGATTTTTGTACTTATGTCGGTGCTTTGGATAAGCATGGCACTGTTGTAAATAAAGAATTTCAAATTGCAGTTAAGGAAAATGGTATCAGAGTTCGTGCTTCTGCTGGTCTAAGCGCTAGAATTGCCATTGGTTCTTGCCCTATTGGAACATATACTATCACAGAAACAAAAGCCGCTGATGGATATACATGGGGTAAATTGAAATCTGGTGCAGGATGGATAGCAATTGAATGCTGTGTTAGATTATAATAAATATACGTGAAATAAGAAAAGCCGCCTTCATCAGGCAGCCAGAAAAGAAATTTTTCTTTTTTCACTATCATATGAAACAACCGTTTCATCAGTGCAAAAATAGTATATCATATAAGATAAAATGATGCAATAATTTTATGGGGAATATCAATTAATTTTGGTATTCCCCATTTTTTTACGCTTTTTTATTATTTTTCTGTATTTTTAGGTACGTTTCAGGATATCTGTATTGTAGTATATCCATAGCTTTTATCATATTTTTTTCTATTATGTGTACCACACCCTTTAATTCGCTATATGAAATATAATCGCTGTCAATTTGATCGACAATATATTTTATTTTATCGACCCAATAATCCTCTATTGGTTTTTCTTTTGTTTTAATATACTTATAGCATTGTGGCATATAATAAAAATCATTTCTTCTGATGTCTTGACAAATTTGTTGCATGAAAGCATTAAATCCTCCTACAGTTAATCTTCTAACTTTGCCAGAATTCTTAAAATATAAGTCAATATAATATTCAATTTTAGGATAATACTTTTTATCTAATTCAGAATACCTCTTTCCTTTAGGCGGTATATTCCTACTGCTACTATGTGCATAATTTTGGCTTATTAATTTTTGTTTTTCAACTTCATATTGACCGTTAATTATTTTACTTACATTACAAGGTAAAATATGATATTGTTTCGCAAGTTTGTTTATACCGTTATCTTTTGTATATTCTGATCGAATTCTTTCAATTAATTCCGAATCAATTTGTTTCGCCGTTTTGCATACAAAAATATCAGATATTTGTATATCTAAAAATAATAATATATGAATTGTTCTAAGTGGATTCGCTTTATTTAAGAATATATTACTCATTGCTTTTATTTGACAAGCTTCATTTATGTTATTGTCAGATAAATATTGTTTAAAATTATCTAAAAATACCGACTTGTGTTGGAGCCATGAAAGCTGATTGATATATTTCTTTTGAATTAACTTCCTGTAAAATACGTCAAACATAGTAATACCGTTCTTAAGACTCTGTTTTCTTACTACCAATTGATATAGGTATTTTGCAGCCTTGATTTCACCGATGGTTCCCATATCATATGAATAATCATCATTAATGCAATTTTCAGCCGTTAGAAAATTTATTATTCTTGAATTGTTAACATGAACCGATGAATCTTTGAGTTTACATCCATGAATTACACAAACATTAATTTCTGGAATTTGATGGAAAGCATTCCAATATGTTTCATGATATTGTTCTCGATTTTCTTTTGCACATAATGGACAATATTTTAGAAATATTTTTTGATGTTTATGTTTTGGTCTTGGGGAAAGGTATTCTAAAAAACTTTTGTCATTTGATATGAGCTTTCTCAACGCATTTTCTTTATCCGATTCGTTTAGAAATACCGACCAGTAAAAAAACATAGTATGGTTATAGTATAAGTCATTAATAATATAATTTTTCGATATAAAAGAACGTAGTACATCACTTGGTTCGTTTATATAAAATATTTCGATGTATTCATTCGGTCGTTTAAACACGATTTCTTTAAAAGATTGATTACTCTGTACATTTATATCTTGTTTCAATCTTGAATATATGCTATAAAACAATTCATAGTCATATATTTTAGGAAAATAATTTAACATATTTCCACCTCTTCAACAGTAAAAGTATTTTTAATAAGAGTTAAGAGATCATAGTTATTAGATTGTGAATAATTGTATAAGTCAGCAATATTAACACCATCCGAATGATGAATTGTTATTTCTTTATGTGGTTTATTGATTGTTTGACTATTTTTCTTTTGCACTTTTTCTACTTGCATAGACATCATCCCAATGTATGACGCATTAAAAATATCAATACTTAATTTCTCTGTGTTGCTCATAATGGCTAATTCTTGTGCTCTATAAAATAACGATACAACAGTTGACGTCACTCCGTTTGAATGAGCATACAACCAATTTATGATTTTTTCTGATGGTTCTGTGTATTGTTGCACATATTGAAATTTTAATAGATTTTTGCAAAAATGTATAAAATCATCATCATAATCAGTTTGTAAATATCGCAAGCCTATTGTCCTTCGTTCCAGATGCGGTGCGCTTTCAAACCAATGTAGACATTCTGGTGTTCCAACCATGCATACACTAATTCCACTACTATTTATAATCTGTGTTAATGCCCCAATAAGTTTATCACCGTTTTTATTATTAACTACATTTTGAATCTCATCAACAATAAGTACCCCAACATGATTTAAACATATTTGGCTAACAAAACCGATTAGTCTATCCGTCGTATACCGTTGTGCTATCTGTAAATAATCTCCATCCAATGTAGCATCAAGAATACGAACGATTTCTAACAATAGACTTTTTACAGAAGAGTCAAATGGGCATTGCACAAGTATAAAAGGAGCAATTCGTTGATATGGGTCTGTTGTTTCGATAAAATGATTTCCGAAAATCAATGAGATCGCTCTGGTAATAGCACTACTCTTCCCTATGCCAGAAATTCCAATGATTGTAAACGAATCAGCACCACCTATAATACCATTGTACGTTTGTATGGTGTTTGTTGTATTTTCGATTCTTTGCTGTTTTACCATCATATCATTTTCTTTTTTCTTAATCGATCTGAGTAATGCCATATACAATTTATTATATACATCAACAGATAATTGTGATGGAATATAAATATCATATAACTCTGATAACGCCAGAAGACGAGTTGGCATTGTTTCATTGGCAATGTTTATATTATAGTTTGGTAATATCTTCAGTCGTTCTACTAATTCGTTTTCACATAAAAAATCAGGCAATTGTGAAAGTAATTTACCGTTCATCTTTTAACTCCTCCCCTAGCAATCAACTCGATCTCATTCATCAAATTAATTTTCGCCTGTCTTGCATTATTTTGTTCGGAACGTAGTGTTGTTTTACTCTGTTCTTTGATCTGTTCTACTTCATCCAATTTTCTATTCTTATATCTGCTTTCAACCAATTCAAAAGGAATAAAATCGCCATACCCTACTGTCCATACTACAGATACATCATCTGGATCGTAAGCAACCTTAACATCTCCACCTTGCAGGAATCTTTCGGCGCAATCATCCCGTTTATACCGCATCCCATTTACCACTAGACCACGCCTAGTGAATGTCCCAATGGTACGTGGGAGCAGATATAGGATTATTTTCGCGGTATCATGCGGGAATGAAATTAAATTTGCGCCTGGTTGTCGTCTTCCCCATTCCCATAAACTGGCTGCATATGGCTTTACTCTATCATGAATCATAGATTGTGTGTAAGGGAATCGTTCTATGAGCCGTTGACTGTTATAGTAAATGATACAGCGTAAGATGATCTTCTCAAAATCAAACATCGTCAAACAAGCATCTAGTCTGTAATCTCTTGCACCTCGTTCCTTGAAGTCCGGATCAATCACACCTTTGCCCTTGAGAAGTGGTTTATACATGGATTGGATGATGTCAAAGAATTTCTCTACAGCACCTTTCAGCTCTGGTCTGTATGGTGGAAGATTTACCATAGTCACGCCTGTTTCTGTGATCTGCGCAAAGGATTCTGATGTGTACTCCCTTCCCATATCAGTTACAAAGATGCCCGGTAACTCTTGCACGTTCCACTGGGATTTGTCTAGTGGGATACCGAACTTTCTGCACCATTCTGTTTTATCGGTAAGGATATTTTGGAGCAGATGACATAAACTCTTTGTATCGTTATTCCATGAGAGAACATAGCCATAACACATACTGCTGTAAGCATCAATGCAAGTGGTTAGGATCGGACGGCCTTTTAAGGTACCAGTTTCGTCTATAAGGTAGATATCACATACTGTGGAATCAAACATACCAGTGCCGATATTGGTTGCAAACTCACGGATACCATCTCCTAGTAAGGGACGATTGTTCCGCTGGTAATTTGACAGTCCATCTCTGGAAATATAATATGTTTGGAGTTTCTTGGTTTTCCGGTAAAAGTATCGGAACTGATAAAAGGATGGATGATCGGATAGTAACTGTCCGGTGCTGTCACAATACTTTTCTTTTAACATCATCTCATATGCTGTAACAAGACTGTTTTGTCTGCGTGTATAGAAGAACTTATTCAATGCCCATCTCATGTTCTTCTCATCTTTGGTCAGTACCTTTTCTTTCGTATGAACTTTTGGTGCAAGTACAGTGATGGTCTGAAAGATTAGATATTGATACAGATAGCGGCGGATGGTCTGCTTACTGATGTTATGCTCCTCTGAGATGGAAGAGATGATGTTTGCAGTTGCTGTGCTTTCTCCTAAGTGGTATAGGATCGGTGCAATCAGTGTGTACCGCTCATGTGCAATGCGCATCTGATCGGATGTAAGCTCCTGTTCGGCTGGTGGGGCGATGTTGAGTGCATCATATAATTGCTTTTCTGGCAATGGGGTATATTGCGTTCTGAGCGTCCAGAATGGCATTTTCGGATGGAGACAGTCAATTACAAGGGTCTGGTTATCTGATGTCTTTAAAATTCTGTAGAACGTGTTATTGATATAGGCTATATCAGCTTTCTGCATCTGTTACAATCCCCCAATCTTGAACGCTATGGGCAAGCCAGTAGGAACGCGATGTGTCCAGAAGTTTGATTGTAAGTGGCTTGGGCTTGGTCAGATGACTTCGTTCTACACACTCTCGGACATATTGTGTGCCATCCTGTCGGGTGATAAGGAAGTCTGTTGTGTAGTCTTCATCTTCGAGTGGCGCATTGCATTGGAAGGATTGGACAGATGGATCGGTTTGGAGCTTATCTGCATAAACAGATTGGATGGTGCTGTAGCATCGGCAGATCGTGTCACATTTGGAGAGAGACTTTTTCTCACAGCGTCCTTTGTAGTTTTTCTTGTACATAGTGTACCTCCTTTGATTTTATGTGTCGAAAAAGTTACCCAAAAATGAATTATGTGTGTTTTAAAAAGTACCCAAAAATGCTTGTTTTTGGGCGTGTGTAAGAATAAGTACCCAAATCCTGTTGTTTTTGGGAAAATCTGGGAAAGCAAGAATCCAGTGTTTATGCGGGTTCCCAGACTTTTTGATATTTATCATTACACATCCCCAAAAATAGAGTAAAAAATATACTATGTTTCAAGGCAACCTCCTTGAGCCTAAAAAGGGCAAAACTGTTGGTTCTGCCGCTGATATGACTATAGAATATTTAATAGATATTTTGACATATATTTTCGTGTAAACTTTTCCGACTGGAAGGTTTGGTCTATGTTTGAAGAGGGCAGGTGAGAAATGGATATGAACGTATGAAATCTGAATTTCATCTGCTTTTCATCGTAAAATTTCAATTGTCCTAATCACAAAAACCCAGTATTTAAGCCTTTTTATCTGTGCATGATTTACTATTAACATAAAAAAGACCTCATAACCACATTTTCTATGGTTACAAGGTCTTCGTTTTGTGTTTTATGAACAATTCGGCTTGCGTCTGGACTGATGATCGGGAAAAGGGACAGTTAGAAGCTGGTCGGTGATCTGTTAGCGAACGGCTAGAGGACCAGTGACTTTGCCCTTTTGAGGATCAATCGGATTGCCCTGGGACATAGAGAAAACCTTGTTGGGGATATTATAACTTCAGATTTTCTCCATGTCAACTATCCTACTACTCTAACTTCTGCATAATACATGCCAGAGTTAAGAGCTTCTGAATGGCTGCCAACATAAATATCAACGCATCCACTTGGTACTCCTCTGTCTTCTACTGTATAAATCTGCCCATTGATTTCTACTTTAGTTCCAAAAGGTAAATCTGCCATGGCAACAGTTCTTCCTGATACTGGATACGCGCCAGATGCCGTTGGACTGCCAGCCCAAGAACCATTGCAGCTTGCGCATCCGCAATAGTGAGTAATTCGATATGTACCGAGACTATATCCAGAATACGATGTTGCTACTGGTGATGACTCAATTGGTTGGGATTGCAGAATGGGTTCAGAAACTAGAGGTACATCAGAAAGATATTCGTTAGACATATAGAACATCTGATCATTAATTTTTACTTTTGCCCAGTTGTTATCTGTGATTTCTAAAACCTCTACAGAAGATCCATATGGTAAAGCTCCGATTTTCTTTGTGTTAGTGGAATTTCCAACACGATAATTAAGACCGATGGTAGGTTCAACATATTTAGTCTCTGCATTAGCCAATGTTGGAGTGAGTAATACGGTTAGTAGAGTTACAGTAGTTGCTAGTTTTTTCTTAAAATTATTCAATGGTTTAGACCTCCTGACTTTCATATACTTGTACTTCTTTAGCAAGCTCTGCTGCCATTTCACCCTCATAAGAGAATGCTACTGGCTTATTCAAGGCAAGGCTAAAGATACCCATAATGGATTTGGCGTCAACAACATATCTTCCAGATACAAGTGTTGCATCTCCAGGATATTTGCTGACTGTCATAACAAACGCTTTTACTTTATCAACGTTGTCAAGAATGATTTGTGTTTGTAGTTTCATTGTTTTGTTCTCCTTTATATAATTTATATTTTGCAACAATAGCCACATGTGCCATTGGTACATTCGAAATATTCTTCCCATCCTGCTCCCGTGTAATCATATTTTTGGAACTGAGGAAGCATGATTGATCCGCAGCGTGGACAAGTTAACATTCTCTCGTCCACTGCTGCACATTGAGCATCCCATGCCCATATTTCTTCTCTGTATCGTAGATCATCATCCATTAGTTTTTACCTGTACTGCCAAATCCGCCACGACTCTTGCCTTCTAGTTCTTTGACAGTTTCGAAGTGAATGTCAGGCTGTTTCTTCATGATACGGAATTGGCAGATACGATCATTTTTATGAATAACTGTATCTTCCATAGCAATTGCTGGATATTTCCAAATATCGTTTGCTCCGCAATAGGAGTTGTCTACAATTCCAATTGAATTACATTGCATAATTTTAAAGTTCTTATATGTACTACTTCTAGGTGCAATATGAGCTTCATACCCGTCAGGAAGCTTCATTCCTACACCAAGAGAAATAAGTCTAAATTCACCTTTTTTGAGATGTACGTCTTCTGCAACTCTTAGGTCAATCCAATCACCATTTTGAATAGGTGCGATTGGTTCAATATCTGCAAAGTATTTAATTTTAATTGTTTCTGTATCCATAGAATTATTCTCCTCTTCTTTTATTTTCTTTAAGACTTTTTTGTTCACCATAGTTTTTATGATACGATTAATTTTTCTATCAATCTCTTTTACGATCTTGTTATTACCATATTCTCTGTTGTAATAAGGAACATAAAGCTGATTATGGTCTGAGTCGAACACTTGATAGAATACATCCTGTTCCTCAAGATCAATATATAGACGAAACTCAATCGTATCTTTATATACATTTCTTCTATAACAGCCAAAGGAAAATCCATTTTTTCTGAGCTTACTATTGGAGAGATCCGCTACTAATTGATAATTGTTTAAGTCAAGCATATAGATACCTCCTTACTTAGATACTTGAGGAAATCATCCCATTGTTCCTCAGAATGGATAAATTCCTTACCCTTAAGCATCTTTTTACGCATCAGTTTTTTAATTGGCTCAGGCTTATATTGTTTCATTTTCTGCATACGCTCAAAGATGTAGTTGGATGTAGCACGAGATATAATAAGAAATTTATCTTTTGGGACATCTTTTACAACCTGTTTATACTGTTCAAGATCAGATTCTGGTATTTCATATTTTTGCTTTGGGAGATTCCTGGTTGAGAATGGTGAAATATCTGCTCCATATGTGGATGCCTTCAGAAGTGTTGCAATATAAGAAAGGTCTTTTGGATGAAAATGAAATTCAATTTCTTCATCATTTTCCATGATATGTTTTACTGTTCCTTCGGATAATAGTTGAGGAAAAAGTTCTTCGTATGGTATTTTATCTTCAATTTGAAGTTTATCTAACGCAATTGTTCTGAGAATGTTATGACCTCTTCCAATTGATGGAATGTATGCAACAAGGTCATTTCTGCCATAGTAATATATTTGATTACCATATTGACACTTGATATAGATATCATCTGTATCAAGATTTCCTTTATCGTCTCGTGGAAAATCATTGGTATCATGATCTAGATTCGCCATAAGACGATATGTACCTTTGTATTTCATTAGTGGACTTGGCGTAATATCACCTCCTAATATTCTTCATACAGTGTTTCGCTGCTAACTGAGATTTTATTCTTTTCAGCTTGTTTAACTGCTTTAAGAGCTTCTTTTCGATCAAAGAAAATCGTCTTGCCAATATTATCATAGCTGAAAAGATATGCTATTTTAGTACGTTTTTCCATGCCACAGAACCATCTGTTTTCTTCATCAATAGTACGAATTTTAAGATCGTATACATCGTATAAGCCTAATGTTGGCATAATTCTGGCGTAGTATAAAATGTCGTTTTTATGTAGTTGTTGTGTCATTTGTTATAGAAATTCCTCCGTTCTATCTTTCCATGTTCCATTATTTTGTTTTTCCCAGATTTTTTGATTTTTGCTTCCGCGAAATGCGATAGAGAGATCTTTTTGATCTTTTAGAAATTTACCATCAACCACATAATCAAGATATTTTAGAATTGGATAATTAGAGATGTCGTCAAAAGAGTACCCTGTCCATAACCAAATTTGTTTGTCTGGATAAATATTTTTACACTTTTTTACTAATGCTGTGATATCATCTACATTTTGTTGACAAAGTGGTTCACCGCCAAGAATACTGATACGTTTAATATATTCTCTTCCTGCCAATGAAAGAAAATGTTCGATTTGTTTTTCACCAAACTCTTTTCCGCCAGAAAAATCCCAAGCTATAGAATTAAAGCATCCTTCGCAATGGGGTGATGGACACCCCTGTGCGAAAAATGAAATTCCAACTTGTTTACCATTTACAACATCACAATCTAAAACTTCTGCATAATTCATAAGTTAAAGCTCCTTTTTTGTACCTGAATGTTTAGTTCTTAACTCTACTTCTTGCTGTTTCCCGATATTGAATGCAGTCTTGTAGTCTCCTGTGAGATAGCCTGTTACTCTTCTTAATCTTCGAATATTTGTACAACCGCATACAGGGCATTCATTTCCAATTTCTCCTGTATGCCCGCAGTTTGTACACATATCATTTGGAACATTAACTGCAAAATACGGAATATCATGATCCATTGCGTAATTTACGATATCTTCCAATGCTTCAAGATTATGGTCTACTGTAGATTCGAGTTCGACATATGTAATACAACCTGCAGAGCTGTATCCTGTTAATTGAGATTCAATATCAATTTTCTCAAATGGATTTACTTTTTCCCATACTGGAACATGCATTGAATTTGTAAAGAACTCTTTATCAGAAACATTTTTAATAACACCATATCTGTCTTTAAACTTTATTAATGCGGTGTGACATAAATTTTCTGATGGAGAGAAATATACTCCAAAATTAAGATTATATTGCTTCTTAAATTCGTCGCATCTTGTTTTAAATAGAGATTCAATTCTTTTCGCAAGTTCCATGCCTCTACTTGTAGTCTGATTGCGACCGATTAAAATTTGAAGTGCTTCAGCAAGTCCTAATTGTCCGACTGCTAAAGTTCCATGTTTTAATGCTGATCGAATACCTTCTTCTGGAATATAACCTTCCATTACGCCATTTTCGTACATAAATTTAGCAGAATCTGGTGATTGTGAACAAATCCATTCAAATCTTTCAAGTAGCATATCTTTTGCTTCATGAATTTTTCTATCAAGAATACTCATAAATTCTTCTACTACAATTTCATTTTTACACCAATCATATTTTGATACAGTAATAAAATTTTTAGATTCTTCTGGAATCTTATCCCATACTAAATCAATTGCTTCCATTGCTAGTGTTGGCAAAATAATTGTTACAGGACAAATATTTCCTCTTCCATCTTTAGTTTGCCCCATTCCATTAATGTCCCATCCATTAGCAGTACGACATCCCATTGTTGAAAAATATGTTTTTGGATCATTTACATCATATCCAGCGTTACCAGACCAATCAACATTAGCATAGTTTGGATATAAACGCTTTGCTGTCGATTTAAGTGCAAGTTGGAATAAATCATAATTAGGATCACCTGGTTTACGGTTTACACCTTTCATACATTGAAAAATCCCACATGGGAAAATAGACGTCTTATGTAACTTACCAATTCCTTTGATAGACACATCGAGAATAGCTTTTGTCACCATACGTCCTTCAGGCTCAGTACATGTTCCGTAATTAATTGACGTAAATGGTAACTGATTTCCTGATCTACTTTGTAATGTATTTAAATTATGATACATACCTTCTGCTGCCTGATAAACTTCTTTCTTAGTCATGTCAAGAGCGTATGTATATGCTTTATTATTTTCTTTCCACCAGCTTGAATCAATAGATTGTTCTTCTGTAAAGCATTCAGGGTCATTAATAATATCATAGACATATTGTTGAATATACTGCTCATCTTTTGCTTCAACGTATCTAAGGCCATCTACATAATGTTTATAAAAACTTTTCCTTACGTATGGAACCATTGTCCAATCTAAATGAGTAGATGATACTCCTCCAAACTCTTGTAGACTTTGTAGCTGAAAAATAACAGCCAAAAGTTGAAATGCCGTATTAATTGATTGCGCTGGTCTTACATCTGTTTGGCGAGTATTAAATCCATTTTTTAATAATTTATCAAACGGAATACTTAAACAGTTGTGCATTCCAGTTGCATAAGAATTTAAATCGTGGATATAAACCTCATTATTTAAATGATTTTCTCGTGCCATCTTGGACATACAATTGTCTAGTGCATATTTCTTTAACACAACATCGCTGGCTTCCCCAACTCTTCCACCAAAAGATTTTTCGTCGATATTGGCATTTTGGTTTTGGACGTTTGTTGCCATAAGTTTTTCCGTGATATCTTTCATTAATTGTGTTTTATTCTCACGGATTCTTGTACGGTCATTTCGATATAAAATGAAAGCTTTTGCTACATCTTTTCGACGACTCTGCATAAGTTTTTCTTCAACCATATCCTGAATTTCTTCTACAGAAAGTTCTTCTTTTTCTTGATTGGCAATATACGAAGCGATATCAGAAGATTTGTTTTTGGATTCTTGTGTAATTTCACCATCAACTTCTTCAAATGCTTTTAATACTGCATTTTTGATCTTATCTCTATCAAAAACAACACTTCGCCCATCACGTTTTACTACCTTCATTCCTTAGACTCCTCCTCTTCTTTCGCGTATCTACAATGAATACCATCACAGTCTTGTGCTGATTGTTCATCCGCCATTTTTGATACTATGCATAATGATGTGACAAAAATTCCAACACCACTGCCTATCACCATTCCGATAAGAAAACTTAATACATTCATAACAAATTTCTCCTTTAGCGCTTGATATATCCTTGACCACCATCTCTGCATTTAATACAGATATGGCTACAAGGCGATTCACTGTAATTTGATTGTCTTGTTACAGCTTCAATGATATATTCTCTGTCTTGTCCTTCGATTTCTACAGTAATAAAATCATCTCCCATTTGTTTTAGTGTACGGCATAGCTCGCCGCTTGTTCCAATATACAATGTCTAATTTTCTTCCTTTCATAATAATAAATGTGCAATATCCGTCCAATTCATTAACCTCTTTCCAGTCCAATCTTTGTTCCAACTATAAATATCTCCGAAACAATATTTTTCTTGAGCATTGCTTGTTTCTAACATGTGTATTGAATCATCAATAAGAATGCCATCGCTCATATCTATATGTGATTTATCTTTGTATTTTTTCATATTTACACCAATAAATTCTGGATAGAAAAGATACTGATTAATCCACTTTTCTTTTTGTTTTAAGTTTGGAGAGTAACCCATGCTAACAATTTTTACCTGATATACTTTTCCAAGTTCATCAATAATTTCATGTGCATCTGGCATAAATTCCAGCTCATGAAAGAATCGTGGTGTGTTAAAGTATGTATTAATGTATTCTTTAGATGTACAGGCTAATTCCTTAAAATCATATGAATCAATCTCCCACCAATTAACATGATGGAATTTCTTATAATATTCAAAGTCTTCGTTGTATATGGACACAATCGTTTTGATCGTGTCCACTAGCGTATTATCGAAGTCAATATAGATCGTTTTAATATCTGGTCTATACATTGTTTTTATTCCAATCCTTTCGAATAATGTTTATCATTTTTTCTACAGAAGTTTCCAATGACCTGTCATTGAGAACACGATAATCAATTAGATTAGATTTTTCAAAATTGCTAAACGAATCATTTTCCGCAGCATAGTTCTGTTTCCATGAATCATAGTCACCACGTTTCTTTGCACGTTCTTCTGCAGTTGTATATGGGGTTGTAATATAGATAGATACTAGACGGACATCTATATCTCTTGTTTTGAGTTTAAGTGTATATAATCCGACTGGATCAATGATATAGAAATTAGAATTTAAGATTTGCTCTTTTGTTGCAAAACTGCAATATCCAACTCGATCTGTATATGCCACCATGTTTGGTTTATATTTTTCAACGTCATCAGATGAAATAAAAATATGATCTGAATTATCAACTGTTTCGCCTGGTCGCATCGATCTGGTTGTATAAGACTTAAGAACCGTCATATTTAATTTCTTAGCAGCTTCTTTGGTAATAGAGGATTTGCCAGAAGAAGTTCTACCAAGGATACAATATAGTGTGTGCAAAAGGAATCACTCCTCTCGTTTTGGTTTTCTTCCACATGATTTTGTTTCATCGCAATATCCCATCACTTCACATTTTGGCTTAAATAGTTCATCCACAATCCATACCCATTGTTCAGAATAATCTTTTAATGCATTCTCAATAGCAGGAAATAGTTCTTGTCTAAATTCCCAATATGCACGACTACATTTTCTTACATGGCTCATATCCATCAGATTTCTGAGATTACGTTTTTCTACACATTTTGTCGTCATACCAAGTGGAAGAAGATTTGCTGCATCCTCATTTGGTACCCCCATATTTTGAAGCTTGACGAGTGAATCTCTAAGCTGACGAGTAGTTGCGTTAAATTCAACCAAAGCATCTGTATCTTTTTTGACTGATTTTGGTACAATAATATCAAAGTCTTTATAATTGATATATCTAGTAGATGCCTGTAAATATGGTGTCATACCGCCGACATGACGATAATATTCGCGCATAACCCTCGCAGAAAATCCATCAATAATCATATGAACATCTACAAATTCAAGTGTTCTTCCATGTCCTGATTTAATACAGTCAATGCCTCGTTTGATATTTTTTTCTTCATTGATAATATCAGCGTTCCAGCAGATTCCAGCCCTTCTGCCAATTAGTGCAAGTGGATCTTTTGGTGTTTCTGGTAAAATTGTAATTGTTCCCATTTTTATACCTCCCATAATGTCATATCATTTTTAAAATTATCAAGAACTTTTTCATCATCTGTTAAAATCTCTACATACGCAGGTGCGTCAATCGCAACGCTTAGTACACCCATCAGAGATTTGGCATCAAGAACAAGTCTTCCGTGAATATAATTGATGTCCCAATCTTTATATTCTCCACATTTAGCTACGAATAAACTTGCATTGTTTACTGTTTTAAGACAGATTTTAATTTTGTGATCATTCATATTTTTCACCTTCTTTCTTAGCTGATGTATTCTAGGAATTCATCTTCACTCATAATTTTTACACCAATGCTCTTTGCTTTTGTATTTTTACTTGACGTAGAATTAACATCATTATTGATCAATGCAGTAACCTTCTTCGATATTGAACCAGATACCTTCCCACCCAATGATTCAATTTTCTCTTTAAATGCATCTCGATTTTCGAAATGTTTCAAACTGCCGGTAATTACAAACGTTTGCCCCGTCAAATCTTTTCCACTGTTTATACTGAGAAATACTTTCTTTGGTGTTTCAAAGGTGAATTCCTTGCCAAGCTCCCATACATTACTACATTCTCTATTAAAATACTCATCGAGTGAGTTAATAATAGAATCGCCAATGCCAGGAATATGAGAGAAGAATTTTGCTCCTGGATGCGTCATATCACGCATAAAAGATTCGAATTGATAATCTTCCGCCTCGGCAATAGCTTTGCTTGCTGTTTTGCCAACAAGTGGAATTGAGAGCGCATAAAGGAACCGATCTAACGTTGTATTTCTACTTTTTTCAATTGATTGGAATAATTTAGAAACTGATTTCGAACCAAACCCATCAAGAGTTTTCATTTGTTTTTCATGTGTATTTAGATAATAGATATCTTGGATAGAATTTAACCATCCTAAAGAAATGAATTTTTGAATTGTTGCTTCAGATAAACCATCAATATTTAGAGCGTTTCTACTTACCGCATGAGTTAGTTTGCCAAGTAATTTACCTTTACATTCAGGGCTTGTACACCATAGAACTTCTGAATCGTTTTCTTTAATGATTTTAGTTGGTTCGCCGCATACTGGACATTTATCAGGAATATCAAAATTACCACTCTTGTCAATACTGTCGTGTACTTTTGGAATAACCATATTAGAACGATATACTCTAATACGATCTCCGATTCCAAGCATCATATCTTTAATATATGTAATATTATGAAGTGTTGCTCTGGTTGTAACTGCTCCATTCATATCTACAGGATCAAAAATTGCTACAGGATTAATCAGGCCTGTTTTGGAAGTATTCCATTCAATGTCTCTTAACACTGTTTCAAATAGCTCGTCTTCATACTTATAAGCCATAGAATGTCGAAAGAATTTGTCTGTTCTTCCCATTGCCTCTGCAGCGTTATAATCATCGACTGCCATAACTGCTCCATCATATGGAATATTGTGTTCATCTGCCATTGTACGAAGTTGTTCGAGCTGCTTTGATAGATTATTTTCGGTATTATTTGAATATGTAATCATCGGAACTACTTCAAAACCATTTCGTTCAGCTTCTTTTAAGTCCAAAGATACCGATTTATGATAAAATCCTTTAATAACACGCCATGCAATAAATCTCATATTACGTTTAGACGCTTCATAACTATCTAGCAGCTGCAATGATCCAGAAACTAAATTCCTTGGATGTTTATATTTTTTATCTGCAGGAAGTTCTTCATTAATTTGTCGAAATGTTTCCCATCCAATGATAGTTTCACCATCAATAATCAATTCATCTTTGTATGGGATCGTCTGTGGAATGTTTCGAATTGTTAGTGCATTCTCTAATACAGATATACCATTTTCGCCGTCACCTCTGGTTTCTGCTGCAATTAATTTACCGTTTTTATAGTATAATGATAGAGTTAAGCCATCACATTTGACAGACAGAAAACAATTTTTATTTCCTGCAAATTGTTTTAGCTCATTTACATTTTTTGTTTTATCAAGAGAAAGCATAGAATGATTATGACGTACTTCTTTTAATTCTTTGGATACTTTATATCCAACATGCAGAGTAGGACTATCATTCAAAACAATATCTAATTCTTTTTCTAACTGAGATAGTTCTTCATATTTCCGATCCCAATCATAATCTGACATAATAGGTTCTCCAGTATAATATGCTTTTGACGCCGTATTCAAATCATGAATTAGCTCTTTCATTCGTTTGATCTTATCCATTTCTCACTCTCCTCTTTACAAAATTCTTCCATATATTCTAAAATTTGATCATCTTCTACATAGAATAAATCTGGTTCCTTAAGGCTGCACCACATTTTGAAATTCCACCAAAATTCACCTACTCGCATATGTGGGAGATATTCCATATGTAATCTAATTGCTTCATCATAAACATGACTTAAATTATACTCATCGTTTTTCATAGATTTCACCCTTTTTCAAAACTGCTTTTTAACATATCTTTTTTAATTAATTCATAAACAATATCAAGATAATCTCTTTTATCGCTATATCTGCAATTGGCATTTTTGTGGATTCTTGGATCGTCCTTTATCCAATCATTTGCTCCAAAATATATATTACTAACAAATAGCATCTTAGACCCTCGTGCTACACAAAGATAATAACACTCTGTATCTTTTGGCATTCCTTTACATTTTTTAAATCCGAATTTTTCAAATTCTTTTGCTGGTACTGTCGGAATTAGCATCATCTATTACCTTTCTTGTAAATTTATATTCTTCACCAAATTGATCAGTTGATTTACAATTCCATCGTCCTAAATTGAATAACTGCTCTTTATACCCATAACGTTTAAGCCATTTTTTATTAATTCTCTTCTTATGATGTTTTCTTGCTTGGATTTTCTTGACATACAAAATATTAACTTGATCTGGCGTCTTAGAAAAATCAGCACCAAGAATTGTTGGATTAATCTTTGATGTATTTGCTGAAAACGAAAGAATTCTTTCATCTTTTGTAATGATTGGTTTATATCTTATATAATCATGACATTGTTCGATCGTATTTCGTGTCATATTGATCTCTTGTATGTCATCAAAGAAACCTATTTTTTTCTTTGATTTTGGGTCTATCATGGTAATCCCACCACATACACGCTCATTCATGCAACAATTAATATTCATTATTCTCTCCGTCATCTTCTGGTGGAGCAAGCTCCAAACCTAAGATTTGTCCTACTTCATATGCAGCATACGATGTGCCACAAGATTCTCCATCAAAGAAACAATCATAATAATTTCCTTCTGAACGCTGTGGTGTAAATCCACATGCATATGGATCATAGTTTTTATTGACCCATTCTTTTAATTTTTCAATAATTTCTTCCATAGTCGATTCCTCAGTGTATTACCTTATTTTGATTATAATAGTAAAGATAAATGAAACCAAAATTTCATAATTAGATATCTAATTACTTATTCTCTTATTCCGACAAAAAATTCAATCCAACACTTCTTCTGCTATTTCTGTAATCTTGTTTATTATTAATTTCCATATCTTATCGCCTTTTTGAATAGAATTATCAATCGGATATTCTACAATTATTTCCCATAATGACTCAAAGTCTCTCTGCTTTGGGTATAATTCGTAATCATTTTTATAATCATTAATTACAATCTTATACATTTTTTGCATTGCAGTATTAATAAATGAAGACAATCCAACATCATTAATTGAGTGATCCCACAAAAATTTTAGCTCCATACTTATAAGAAAAGGCGCAATGTAATCCAGAAGGTTATTTATATCTTCGATTTTAAGATTTTGAGATAAGAAAAATTCGTTTTGCCAAATTTCTTTTATGTCCATCATTTCGTCTGTTTTTAGTTTCGTATTCAACATTTCAATAAATATTCTGTTCCTTTCTCATTTTTTAACCTAATGAAAATTCAAATTCATAACCAGATGTTTGCAACCATCTAATATATTATTCTCTTGTCAAATTGGAAAATTTGAGCAGAAACGCTCTAGGAAAAAATTATTCTAAAATAATCGTTAACATTCTTTTCTACATCACGAATCGAATCGGCAAATACAGACATAACAATTGAATGACAAAATGCGTCTGAGGCTCTTACATGCTCACAAAACGAATCAAACGAAATATTATTTTCACTTGCTATACGTCCAAATGATTTTGTGATTGGAAAATATTGTACATAAAACTTCATTTTAATTACCTCACATCAAAGATTGTAATTACAATAATTAAATATGGTGTACCCTATAATCAGATAAACATTATTTGATATCTCCATTCATCTTTGCATTTAAGATAGCTTTCAGATATTCTTGTGGATTATCTTTTGCAGCCTGGAATCCTCTTTTCTGTCTCTGAATATCATCTAGTACAAGCTTATACTTTTGACTACTACTTACTTCATTTCTATATTTTTGTACCTCTTCACGAGTTACAATTTCTTTATCCACTAGAATTCGCAATACTACTTGTACATCAACCATTGCTTTCATAATAGTTTCCTGCATTTGTAATTCATGCAAGGCTTCATCTGGTTTATAATAAGAATCATTGCTTACAGCCAATATTTTCACCTCCAAAATTTCTACCATTTTTATCACCACAATTTACTTGCTAAATTCTTGCTAAATATTTTTTCTTTTAATCTATAATATCTTGGATTATCTTCTTCTAAATGTTCCAAAACAGAATCTAAACAACGCTTAAGTTTTTTGTCATTTACAGTCATATCAGAAGTATTAATCTGCCATGTGACACCGACTTTTGAAAAGCATATGTAGATATCAAAATACCAATTGTATTTTCCGAATTCATCCACACAGTCTTTTTTGTACTCATATATTTTCTTTCTACATAATATTTTTGCCAAACTAATTCTCCTTATTTTATTCTCCAAGCTTCATGATTCTATGACTAAGAATATGCGCAGCACTTCCAACACTACATTCATCTTTACCAAAATGGTTTTTATAAAATTTAGTAACATATCCAGTTTCTAAGCAAGCATCAGAATTTTTTCCATGAACATAAACTACTTTATCTCCAATTTTTAATTCGTTTCCTTCATAATCTACCGATTTATTTCACCTCTAATCATTTGTTCTATATTTCCTCTTTATTTAAATCCAAGTTTTTTAATGCTATAAAATCAATCTCTTTATGTGGCCAAGCTTTAATTAGTTTTTCATTAACATGTTTGCAGCTATCACATTTCCATTTCCATACAAAATCTTTCTCTGGATGTCCAAAACTGACATAAATATCTTTATATTCTTTACCACAGTGATCACACTTTAAATATGTAATAATCTGACTCACACGCTTATTCCCCTTTTGCTTTAGTCATATTATGAATCATTTCTAATGCACTTCTAGAATCTTCACCAATATCATTTTGATAAGCAGCATTCTCAATTAATGTTTCAACACATTGTTTTGTAACATAGACAAGATTATAATTATTAATCCTACGCACTGTATCTACGTCTTTATCTCCGCATGGCATCGTATAACCAATCAGACGAGATAATACTTCGCAAATAACTTCTTTATCCATTTATTTCTCCTACAAACATATTTTTATCTCCCAAATGAAGATCTTTACAATCAACAAAATTTTTAGAAGGATCGATCAATCCTGCCAGTGTATACTGCTCCCAACCCTTTTCCATAGTTTTGTATACGATATCGAAAAATACCGGATTGCAAATAATACGTTTTTTCCTCTGCATTTTTCTTTTCTTGCCACATCGCTTAAGAGGAAACCCAAGTCTTTTTAATGTATTATTATTGAAAATATATAAGAGCTGATCATCCGAAAATTCTTCGCTGTCATATAGTTCTTTTATTAATTTATTTTGATAAAAATGCCGTTTGATATAATCATGTTTGGAGAGATTATCGCGTGGAAGAATCTTTAGTTGTTGAAATTCTGTAAATTTATTTATAGCTATTTACCTCCAGTTGAAAAACATATTTCATGTTAATTATTTTTATCTAATCTCGGTGTAATCGCAACACTTCGTCCGTTTCCATATGACCATCCGGTAACAACAATATATTCCATATCTTTTTTATTATCTGTCATGATATATGTACTCAATCTTTCATAGTTATCATTTTCGACTTCTTTGAATTTAAAGAAATCTTTTTGCCCTGCTTCAACCGTATTTACACAAGATCCAGTAACAAATCCGCACAATACAAAACCTGTTGCAAATATTAAACCTTTAATTTTCTTCATCTTTTACCGCATTTCTTTTACAGTACTTAATAATATTATCTTTACATTTGTCACAAATTCTTACTCTATAATTTCTTTCTGTTCTTATAGGCACTCCTGCAGGATAGTCCCATCCATTCCAATCGGAACAATCTAGTGTAATTCCATTACTTTTAGATATTTCTTTTCTGCAAATATCACACACTTCAATTACTGCCATTTACTACAATTCCTCCATCTCTTTATATTCTACTTCATATCCTAGATATTTCAGGAGATCAATCCAATCATCATAATCAATTCTATATCCCTTTCTGAAAAAATTCTCATAGTGAAGAACTGTATAACCATTTGCTATTATAAGTTTAATTTTATTTTTTTTGAATGATGTACATTCTGTCAAATAACAATATTTTAAAAAATATTCTTGTCCAAAAGAATCTTCAACAAAAATTGTTGCTGGCGTAGAATTACAATCTACTTTAAAGTTATAAACCATTTCACCTAATGTTCTATCTTTGTTTCTTTTGTAAATTTTTATACTGTCTAAATCGATATCATGATTGATTGGAACTGTATACTTATCAATAAAACCTGTTATATACGGTATTTTATAATGCATAATTCTCACCTCTCAATCATCCGGTATCCATTCAGGGTCTATGTATACTAATCCACTTTCACAATAAACTTCATCCATATTAAAAAAGCCATCACATCCAGACAAAGCCCATGATAAACAATTTATCATTTTCATTACTTCTGATTTATTAAATACAGCAAACAATTGATTCTTATCATAATCTGCAATAATATTTAAATCATCAGTAGCCCAATTTGTTTGTCTGTTTACATCCTTTTCTGTACCAAATTCATGCATTGGAAGCAACTCTAAATTACAATTATTTTCAACTTTAATATGCAATTCTCCGCCTGTGTAAAGATCAGGCATGTAAGTTGTGTATACTGTTCCACTTGGTTCATTTAGTAATTGTTCTCTTGTAAGGATTCTCATATTTTCACCTCATTTCTACTTCACCAAATTTCATTGTTTCATCGCAGAAAGTCTTTCTACCACAATATGTTCCGCAATATCCACTTGAACAACTACTCTTTAATCCATCACTAGAAAATCCTGCAATGTTTATTAATTCGTCAACCGTATCACCACTCATAAATAAGTATGGTTTGTATCCGTTTATAAGTTCATAGTCAAAAATCTTTTCATTTAGTTTTGCGAGATTCAATTGATTTGTTCTGATCGTAAATCTGTCTGGTTTCACAAATCCTCACCCCCCGTTTCTTTCTTTCGATTGCACGTTGCTCTTTTAATAATTTACAACTTCCGCAATTGTTTCTGTTTTTACAAAACCAACAGTTATCATTGTCTAATGTCCACCACCAAGGAGGCTGTGGACGCATTTTTCTTTTTGCTTTACTCATTTATTCTCCTATAAAAAATAAATGAGTGATACCAGATAATGCAAAACTTGATCACTTACATATGATATTTTTTGATACCTCGCCTTTAGCGGATCAATAATACAGTGCATCAAAAATATAACTCCAAGCTGCCAGGTTAATCCAAAGGCAAGGCAAAATGGCAAACAATACAATGCACAATGTACGAACAAATGATACCAATTACTTCCTTTAGTCTTTGCAATAAAGTCATTTTGTAAAACATAATCACCAACCAAGTGACAAAATACTAATAAAATCAACTTATTCATATACACCATCCTTTACTTCAACAGGGCAGTTATGTGCATCATAATAATTAACAATCTTATTCTCTTTCATGTCAATTTTTACATAAGCACTTGCATGTGGAAATCCACCATCAAATCCTTTTACATACATATAATCATCTACAGTTTTAGTTCCAACAATCTGAAGATTATTTTCTGCGAACCATTTTCCAACAGTTAATTCTGCATAGTCTTTTAAAATATCGTGATAATTATAATCTTCATACATACAAATCATATTATTACCTCCTAATATTCTCTAAATGAAAGAGTGATTTCAACGCTTTCTAATATCTGCCGACGGAGTTCTCTTAGTAATATTTTTTGCAACACGTTCCTCAAGAACATAATCTGTAATTGGTTTCAACAGGTCACACATGTCTACATTGCACTCAGATCTATATTTACTACAAAACCAATCGCTACCACATTCCGTTCTTGACAAAGGACATTCACTTACACATCTAGACATTTCATCTATAATAAGTTTCATGATTCATCACCTCTAATCTTTCTCTCCAAAATATATCCATACTCATTAATCACTTCTTTTAATAGTCTTTCACTCTCTTTTCGTGCTTTAATACTATTAATAACTGATAATTTATTCTCCAACCCATACAGGTTCTTCATTTCTATTTCTGTGTCATTAAAATCAAGTTGGAGATTTAAGATTTTATTTGCGATAGATTTCAGATTGTCATTATATTTGTTGATAGCAATTGTTAGTTCTTTTGAATATTCCATTATTAATACCTCACAAAATCTGGGTCGTACTCAAATGCAAAGCAACATCCATCACTTATATTTACAAGTTCACCAATATCTAAAGAACATATTGCTTTTCCTGTAGTTTCTTCATTACATTCGCAATACCAACACCATTTACAAGTATATCTGTCCTCTGGTATATTCTCCATTACTTCCAAATCCTTTCATATTCATCAATCCAATTCTGTGAAGAAAAAGTATTATGTCTGCGAATTTCACTTTGTATTTCTTTCCACAGAATACAATAATCTTTCATAATTTTATTTCTTACAAAAGCAGCATATCTATTACTTTCTGAACGTATATCGTTACAATACAAAAATGCTTCTGTTGGATCATATCTGCTTCTCACATCAGTTAATGATCTATCATATTTTTCCGTCATTCCCATATATAGACAAGCTAATCTGTATTGTAAATTAAAACTAGGCATTACTTAACTTCCTCCCACATATAGGGCAATAATTTATTTTTAATGACTTACTTCTCCATTTTTCTGGGATAAAGCCGTCAGGTCTTTCAATATCAAGTCTGTATTCAAATTCCCCATTTAAAGAACTACCCTCGTACATATTTATTTCTTTTAGCTTTGGTTCTGCCATAAAGTCACTACAGAATTCACATGTACCAATATCAAATTGGTACGTACCATCTACAGAACTTCCATACATAAACTCATCACATTGTTCACCTGGTCTTGGACAGTTTGTATTTTCCGCATTCATTTTCTTACCTTCTTTAAAATTATTTTCAAAAATTATATTTATATAATCTGTAATAAAATCAATTATTCGCATTAATAGATAAACTTCCCAACATATACAGTCGTTCATGATAACATCTGCTGGCGTTGAAAATCTTACCCCGTCACCATGTTTACTTGCCCACTCCAGAGTCCCATTCTTATAATGAAATTCAATCGTTGCTATTGTACCAATTACATGTATTACAAAAAATATAATTAATAGTTTGTCCAATTTATTCTCCTTATGAAACTCACATTTCATCAGCCACAATTGCTTACCTGAAAGAACTGGGATATAAAATTACATCTTCAACACAGTATAATGAAACAGAATATAAGATTGCGTGGTAGGAGAATAAAAATATGAAGTTAAGTGAAATGGCTGAATACATTGCAGACAATTGTCCAGAATCTAATATCGCATATAACAACGATGTCATAAAGGGATGCAGAGAAGAGTGGTACGAAGAAAGTCTTATCGATCCACTGCTAGATTTTTACATGCACGAAGAATTAGGTCTATGCGGATGTGGAAATCCAGAATTTACATATGAGACGATAAGAAGATATCTAAGTATACGAAACGAATTTACAATATCAAAAATTGATTATCATGAGGTTATTGGTAGATACAAAAATGATCTTTTGATTGATTATAATAAAGACATTCAATATGGTCTGTTACAATTCATGATGTATATTCTTGATGACAAAGATTTTACAACACACGGGAGTGGTATTGGTGGATGCTGGTTAACTAAAAAAGGACAAAGATTATTGACAGTTTTGGAAGCATGGAGAACACGAGAAGATGAAGAATAATTTGTCATGATAATAAAAGATGGAAGGCTGATGAGCTATGGCAGTATATGTGACTGGTGATATACATGGAGATCCTACCAGGTTAAGTAAAAATAGTTTCTACGAACAAAAGAATTTTTCTAATAACAAAGATGAAAATGTAGTTATTATTCTTGGAGATTTCGGTCTTGTTTGGAATAGAGATAAGGAAAGTAAACAAGAAAAGTACTGGTTAGATTGGCTTAACAAAAAACCGTTTACAACAATATTTGTAGATGGGAATCATGAAAATCACAAAAGACTTTCAACTTATCCTATAAAAGAATGGCATGGTGGCAAAGTACATGAGATAAGAACCCATGTATTACATCTTATACGAGGAGAAGTATTTACAATTGATGAAACAAAGTTCTTCGCTTTTGGTGGGGCAAGCAGCCATGATATTCAAGATGGCATTCTTGATTGCAATGATTCTAATTGGCAGGAAGAAGCAAAGAAACTTGATAAACAAGGTAAATATATGTATCGTGTTAAGGATTTATCTTGGTGGGAAGAGGAATTGCCAACTGATGAGGAAATGCAGCATGGAATTAATGTATTAAAAGAGAATAACAATATGGTCGATTTTATTATCACCCACAGTCCTTCGACGTCAGAATTATATCTTATGCGTGGTAATAATTTATATGAACCAGATGTCCTTACAAATTATCTAGAAGATATAAAAGTTACGACAAAATATAAAAGGCATTTATTTGGACATATGCATATGAATAAAGCTATTAATGACAAAGATATTTGCTTATACGAACAAATTGTTAGACTATTATAAGGGAGCGATTATTTAATGTGCAGATATTGTAACTATGAATCTGATGATAATCGAATTTTTATCGATCCACTGACTAATGAATACTATTTGGATATCAATTATTGCCCATGGTGTGGAAGAAAACTGACGAAAGAATGAGATATCGTTATGGAAAAGAAAATTATTGACTATAGAAAAAAACATAGACGATGTAAATACTGTAAATATAGTGTGCTTGTAATGCCAAAGGACATGTATACACTAGACTACTATGTATGCAAAGCGAAAGATAAAATTATAGAAGATTGGTTTGTCGAGTATTTACCAAGAATATTTTGTTCATGTTATGAATTAAAATAAATAATGTGTGGTGGCGGAATATGTAGACGCTAATGACAGATAGGTTGCTCTAACGGTTCAATTCCGTCGGTATCTGAAACAGTGGAATAGCTGATGATACTGGGTCTGATTAGGCAGAAGGGTGTGAGTAGCTATGTATGGTGAAAATCCATACCCACATATTATAGAAAAATTGAAAGGAAGAAACTAAAAGATGAATAAAGAATTAGAAAATAAAGCATTAGAGATTATTCAGAAATTGCGAACATATAATCCTGTAGCAGGTGACGATCCAAGATGGTTTAAACAGTGTCTGGAAGATTTAGAAGATACAATTATTGATGATGTATTTTCGCCAAAAGAGCGCGAAAGATTGAAACGCATTGAAAATCGTAAAAAGCTTGGCACAAATATGGATAATACACTTTATGTTAATATGATTAAAAATGATATTCAAATTACAGTGTCTGTACCACAAGCTGAAATTGTATATTCAAAATGGTGTTCTAAAACAGACGCTGCAGCAGATATTATTATCGAAATGTGTTCCAGATATGGTGTAAAACAGATTTTCATTCAAGATGATCATTTTGGAACTGATCTTCTCGATCTACTTAGTCAAAAAGGGATGGATGATTCTATGGATATCGTCAAATTTAATTATAGGGAAGCGTAAAGTATCTTAATTAAATGTGTGTGTTTAACTAGGAGGCAAAAATTGAATTTAGATTATTATAAATCAAAGCTTGAAGAGCTGATTTTGCAAGCGGAAAAGGACGGTTACGAATTATCTAATAACAATTTTAGGAAAACAGATAATGACAAATTTCCAGTAATGGAAGTTTTCTTTATAAATAATACAGTATATGAAGACTATGGACACGTTAATATTTATAAAAGAACCGTAAAAATTCCACAAGAAGATTATAATGAGATTCTTGATTATGCAAAGAACAATAATTGCAAAGATATTAAATTTGATTACTGTAATGGTGATGATGTTATAGAGAGAATATTTTATAGTAATGATACGTCAAACGTTGATTTTTCTATGGGTTGTGGAGATATATTCGTCAGACATAATCATTATCATGCTTATACCGATGAAGATGAATGCGTAGATTTACTTTTTAGTAAAGATAGTGATGATGATGACTTCCCAAGAGGATATGTTAGCTTTTACATGATGGAACGTCATGATTTTGAAAAAGCCGAAAATGTGAATTTAAATCTAAAGAAATTCATGAAAGATAATTAAGAAACCTTGATTTATCGAGGATCTGAAAAATTGGAGATAGTAGAAAATTATGAATAGAGAAATACTTTTTAGAGGGAAACGTGTCGATAATGGTGAATGGGTAGATGGATATTTGTTTGACGATGGTTATCAAAAACCTAGGCACGTTTTTGTCGGTGATTTGGTGATTGACGAGTATAATGGAATGGCTTGTGACGAATGGGATATCAAAGGCATTGGGTTTTATGATGTTGACCCGAATACAGTTTGCCAGTACACAGGATTAACAGATAAGAATGACAAGAAAATTTTCGAGGGAGATATATTAAGAGGATTTCAATATCCGTTCTGCCATTATGGAGAATATAACTATTACGCAGAGATTATTTTTGCGAATTGTTCTTTTATGACTTACGTGCATAAAAATCCATTGTCTTGTGTTGTAGGAATATCTGATGGAAACACAGAGTTGATGGAATGCTGGGCAAGTGAGGATTGGGAAGTCATTGGCAATATTTATGACAATCCTGAACTGTTGGAAGATGAAAATGAAAAAATGCAAGATAATAAAGGAGGAGAAAAAGAATGATGAAATATAAAATTGGAGATAGAGTGAAAGTCAGAAGTGACTTAACATCATCGAAACTGTATGACGGCTACGGCGTAGTTGATAAAATGATAAGAAAAAGGGAAAAGATTGTAACAATTACAGTCGTTCATGTTGATTACTACGAAATTAACGAAGATACTTTCTGCTGGACAGATCAAATGTTTGAAGGATTGGCAGAGGATGAACTGACAGCGGAAGAAGCAATCATTTTGTATAGTAAGATGTGCGGATCTCGGGTTTGCGAGAAGTGTAAATTGGACGAAGAAAACAATGAAACAGGATTTGCTTGCAGAAAATTCATGAGAGAACATCCTGACAAAGTAATTGAAGTTCTCAAAGACTACAAGAAGAAAGAAATAGAGACTGAAATTGTAGATCTTATTAAGATTATGAAAGAAGTGTGCGATGACGAAACATGTATATATGCTTATGAAATTGACGTAAATAAGGAAAACATTAACGAGAAAATGAAAGAGTTGGTAAAAAAGTATTCTAACGAACAAAACGGCAAAATTTACGCCAAATATGAGCGTATTTGTAGAGCAAAAAGTTAATGAAACGTCCGTTTCAAAGTGAGGTAAAAAATGAGATTTACAGTAGAAGATTTAGCAAATTATGGTGGAGTAGTTCTTAAAAAATATCCGATTTTAGAAAAGTACAAGCCAGTAATTGATTATCCGTATAAAAATAGAAAAATCGACAGATTAACCATAGAGATTAGTTGCCTTAATGACTTAATCGATTTAAAAGAAGAACTAGACGAAGAAATTTTGTTAAAAGATGACTACGAAACAAACTTATATAAGAACGAGAAAGAAAGATTATTTATGTTGGAAATTTCTTACTGATAAAAGAAATTTCAAGAGAGTAGGTGATAACTAATGGGAATGTATGACAATATTCAAGGCGAAGTAAAATGTTTGAATTGCAGAGAAACGTTTATTGCAGACGACCAAATCAAATGGGAGATTGCTTATTAAAGTATTATACCGTTGGCGATAGAATTCCGGTAGCAGATGGAGAATACGATTATGGATCTTGGATGCGTGTTACTTTGGATACTCAATGTCATCACTGTAAAACATGGCAGCATTTTAAAGCTATCGTTAAGAATGGAGTATTGGAGAAACTGGAAACAACAAAAGTATTTGATATAAATGATAAATTTAAAAGATTTAACGAAATGTTAGTTTCATAAATCCAACAACTGTACTCACCCTTACGCATTGCTGCCTCGATTTCAGGCACAATAGACGCTAATTCGGCATCTATTTGCTCTTTGTATGCTTTGTTCGAGATATTTCTTGCTTCTTGTGCTGTAAACATATATTCTCCTATTTAAATAAATTCTTTAAGTAATATTCAAAGTATCCTCTGATAAATAATCCAGAATATTTATTGTCTGGCATAAAGAAAATTGGAATATTGTACTTAAACCATATAGAATGCAGCGAAGCCCAAAATGATTTCTTATTATATTGAGTATCATAATTCCCAGATGCAATATCGGCATAAGAACCATTTTCAATCAACAGTACTTTATTCTCTGGTGCCAAACATAGTTCCTTCTCAAATCTATCTCTGCCATTTGTCAAATTACCACTAATTTCCTCCAGACTGCCCTTGCGCTCCACAACAATCTTTTTATCAAAATATAATGGTCTTGGAATAGAAAGCTTTTCATTCTGTTTAAGCATAAAACTATAATCACCATATGCCAGTGCTTTCTTTTTATATTTGATATCTTTTCTATCGAAATAATCAGTGATGTGAGAGAACGATTTTTCCCTCGTATCGATCAGAATAACGATGGAGGAGATTAGTTCCTCCATCTCTTTATCTGTATATTTGTAATTGCTAAATATCTTGAACCACCTCCTCTACATTATTTTTTACTGTGAATTTTCCAAGCCAAAATTCGAATTTATCCGGAACTTCCTTATATATTTTCTTTCCTGTTTTGGGATCGACCTCTCCCGTTGGTTCTTTTTTATTTTTCTTTTCCAGGGAAATTATGTATAGAATTGAACCAAGTTCGAATGGATTACGATTATATTGACTTGTCCACATTTTGACTGTTCGTGTTTTTCCACTATAGATTTCAAATAACTTAACATTCACAATAGATTTTTTGATGTCTAATTCAGAAACATAATATAAACGTCTATTCACTTCTGGATCTGAACCACTCACAATTCCAATAATTTCCCTCTGATTGTCAAGTCTTTCTTTTAAAGTTACTTTTTTGTATGGTATTTTAGAAATTAATTCACATAAGATTTTTTCAGAATCAAGTTTATTAAACTGTTTTGCTGTCTCATTTCCATATTGAGCAAGTATAACAAATGAGATATTATTTTTCTCTGCCTTATCCTTTGAAATTTGTTTTGCGCCTTTTAACAAATCATATAATTTTGCAGTCTCAAGCAATGTATTCACATCACCATACTTCTTAAAATAATTAATTCTAATAAGTTTATTGACTATAGTTTTATTGATTGAATTTAGAAACAGTACATCAAGTACATCAGTAAATGTTTTATATTCCGATGTTCCCAATTCATAAAGAGTGTTAACGACTCCTTCACCAAATCCTTTTACACTTGATAAATTAGGATATATAATCATATTCTTTTCATTGATTGTAACTTTTCTATTGTCTGCTCCAAATTCATAATCTCCTAGTTTATATCCCCAAAATTTAATTGCTTCTTTCACAAGAGCATCAATTTTATCTTTTTTATTCTTCTCTTGATAATGATTAATTGCTACTTCATAAAAAATCTTAGTATGATGAGCTTTAAACCATGCTTGATAAGCAGAATCACCACCCATGCTATAAGCATGAGGAGAGTTGAAGGCGTACAGTCCAGAAGACTCAATTACATTCCAAACATTATTAAAATTATCTGTTTTACCAATCTCTTTTTCCCAACCTTTAATTAATCGCTCTTGTAATTCTTTTAACATTTCAGGATGCAGCCTATATTTTTTCTTTGAAATATTTTTAATAACACCATATGTTTCTGTCATCCTTAATTGTAAGAAGGATAGTACTTTCATAATTGATTCCTGATAAAGCATGAAATGAGCTGTATCAGATAACAAATCATCAATCTTTTTTTCTCCAGTTGTATATGGTTCACGATTTAAAAAAGTACTAAGTAGTGAAGCAAAGCCTGGTCGAATTGCTGCAATAAAACTACTTAATTCTGCAAGGTTCTGCGGTTTGTATTTTTTTACTCGATTGGTAGTAGCTTCTTTTTCGCATTGATTTATGCAACATGTAATACCATTTGCATAAATATCCCATGTCTTTTCATCTCCATCAATCATATGTCTCAGTTCTTCAAACGTAGGAACTTCCTTACCAATACTATGAAAAAATTTATACGTAAGATATACACTATCTACAATAAGAAAATCCTCTTTTACATACCCAAATTCATCAAGATAACCACCTTCAATAGCAGCGCATATAGTTCTTTTCCCAGTCGATTCTGAAACAGCACTAATTAACCCTACTTCTCTCCGAATGTCTCCATCAAAAATGAAATGTCCACAAGCATGTACTTTTAAATTGATTGTGATTCCCTGATATTCGTTGCTTTGTTTAAATAAGTCTAAATACTCTTCTGGAATATAATCTTCAACATGAATATCTTCTTTTTCGTCATCATCCGCATATTTCAATGCTTTATTATATTCATCCAAATATTTAGAGATTTGATTTGCATCTTCTGGGCGTACATCATTTGCTCCCGCATATAACTGCCATGCAGCTTTTTCTTTTAATTTTTCTATTGCCATTAATGGATAACATCCATGCTCACCGAGTAATTTTCTCGCTGCTCTTACAAAAGGCTCTTGTGTGGCAACGTTCATGTCAATATCAGGCATTTGTCCTGCAAGAACACGTTCTTTCGTTAAAAATCGTTCCGGATAAATTGGAATGTCGGCGTTAAAACGGTCTACAGTAGTAAGTCCCAACAGTTTGTTTGTAATAAATGATGCAGCACTACCTCTTGAGGTAGTAGTTAAAATTCCTCCTTCGTTATTAACTGCATCATCTATAATTGATTTGCTCGTCAAAAAGTAATCGACTACGCCAGCTTCCATAACCTGTTTTGCTTCATAACGAATGCCATCAGCTTTTTCTTTAGACTTATCCTTTTCTTTTGCATAAGCCCTATTTAAAATATCTTTATAAATTTTGCATTTTTCTTTATAGGTTTTATCTTTATAAACACTTGGTATTTTAAATTTTCTATCTAAAACAATTACTTCGCATTCCGATACAAAAACATTGGTGTTCATAATCGCTCTAAATATTTCCTCTTTATTTAGAACTCCCTGTTCTATAAACCTTTTTATAACCGTCTGAGTATCTGGATAATCAAGATACCATCCCTTTTCGTCTGGATAATTGATGTTCTTATATTTTAGAATCTGATCACGTTTAATAGAATTTTCTTCTTTAACATAATGACTATCAAGGCCACAGATGATCTGAATATTATGTTCTTTTGCAATTTTCAATATTCTTTTATTGAGTTCTTTTTGCTTATCGGTATTGTGATATTGAACTTCAAGAAAAAAATTATCTCCAAAATACTTATGGACTTTCAGCCAAACTTCTTCAGCATCTTCATAGTTCCACCCTGCTAAACATGCAGACGTAATGATCACATTGTCTTTTGGGATATTAAATAATAGTTCTAAATCAATGCGTGGTTTATAGTAATATCCATCAATGTTTGCCATAGATAAAGCAAAATTAATATCTCGACGTCCCTCTGCATTTTTTGCTGCTATGATCATATGACAATTTGCTCTGTCTTTTTCTTTTCTATCTTTTACCCAGTAAACTTCCGAAGAATGAATATATTTAAGATGTTCTTTTTCAGCAACTTTATATACTTGAAATTGATTCCCCTGTGATCCATGCTCTCCTGAGTATAAACACTTTGCACCAAATTCATGTATTCTTTCCGCATATGTTTCTATAGATTCCGCACAGTCCGGTGTTGATGTGTTACTAAAATCTTTGTGACAATGATAGTTCTCTAAATATAAATTCTTTTCATATTCTTCTGGTGAATAAGGGAATTCAAATGTCAATGTAGGAATAATTTTTTTTATCAACTCAATATTAGAAATTTTAATCCACCTCCGAAAGTACATCGCATACTGCTTTTAGTACAAATTTTCTACCTAAAAATCCACTATCCAGACTACATACGGCTTCGAATTCATCATTCATAGTGCTATGATCCTCCATATTATCAAATGAACCGTCGAAGTTCCATTTGATAATCTGCAAGTAATCATTCGGTTTTAGAACTAAATGCTTATAATCACTCATCTGACCAATTTCGTAATCACAAATATTATCCATATAAGCTCTTACTGGTTTAAAATTTGTGCCAGAAATACGATCAATCTTTTTGATATTCTCTACTAATCGTCTGGTAATATCTTCGACATCAATTTGAATATCAATGTCAATTGTTGGTTCTTTAAACTCTGGAAGGTTTGTCTCGACGTAAGACAAGAAATTGTTAAGACCTGATTTTTTGATTTGAATACCTGATGCAAGTTCATGCCCATCTGCTTTTGCATAACCACTATCATTGCAGATTTTTCGGAAATCATCAACACCTACGGCTCTCATAGAACCTGCATATTTTGATCCGACATCTTTTAACACTAAGATCGGCTTTTGATACTTTTCTAGTAGCTTATTTCCTAATAAACCAGCAATACCATATTGTGTATCAATATATACAGTGATTACCTTTTGATCCATTTGTTTCTCGCATTGTTCATAAACATTCGGCAGTAAACGCTCCACTTCTTGATTTTGTTCTTCCTTACATTTCTTTAATGCTTTTACATAGGCAAGCACTTGTTTGTTATTATCTTCTAGAAATGCATTCATAGCAGTTTCATTTTCACCCATACGGTTCGCTGCATTTACAATTGGAGCAATACTAAATGCAATTGCCGTACTATTGAATTCAAATCCGCCGACAATTTTCTTAACTGCTGGATTATAAATCTTCTCAAGTCCTTTCGATACGATATAACGGTTTTCCATAACTGTCATATCCATCATATCTCCAACTAGACCACATGCCGCAAGATCTACTAATTCATCTGCATAATCTGTAAGAAATTGTTCATCCAAATATTTACAGAATTTCCATACCACTCCTGCGCCAGATAATTGCGAATTATCATAATCTCTTTGAGAAGAAATAAGAATTGTATATTTATCATATGGAATTTCCCGTTTAATTGCATGATGGTCTAAAATAAGTACATCGATTCCTGCTTCTGACAATTCTTTATACTGAATTTCGTCTTCGTCTAAACTATCTACAACAATCAATAAATCTAAAGATGCAAACTGCTGTAAATTTTGTCCTTTTAGTCCATGCTGCTTACCATCATCAATATATGTAAAAATGTCGTCGGTGAAATGTCTCAAATATCGCGTCATAATCGTTCCTGCAGTGATTCCATCCGTATCTGTATCAAACAAAATACCAATGTTTTCGTTTTCTTCAATTGCCCGATTAATACGTATATATGCTTCATCAATCCTATATAAAGAATCCAGTGGAAGCAAATCTTCTTCTGTCGGATTTAGAAAATGTTTCGCATCTTGAATTCCTCTTTGTTTAAGAATCGTATCAAATACTTCATCCTCATACATTCCTCTACAATCGTTTAAAATATTATAATTCTTCTTCGTCCTTATCATCTCCTAATATTAAAATTTCGTTGTTTATGATATACTCAAATTTTTCTTTACCCATATCGGTTGCAGAAACCTTTGGAGCATAATATGATTTTGTCCAGTCCCAATATCCAATTTCAAATTCTGCAAACTTAGAATAATGATGTAAAACTTCTACGTTTCTCTTTATATTGTCTAATTCATATCCTTGGTCATGAAGAAAAATCACCTTTGTTGGATGTAATTCCACAAGCAACCGTGCTTGTTGTACACTTAAGCTTCCACTCATAAGTGCTACCGCATTCCTATATCCATACGAATAACATTGCATGACAAATTTTTCTGCTTCTCCTACAAAAACAGTATTTTCAACAAGATATTGATAATTTTGAGTATAACCAAATAATGTAGTGCTGCAGCGCCCAGGATAAGAATAAAAATATTTCAGTGCACCATCTGAAATCTCATAATTGAAACGTTCCTTAACCCCAATAAGCTGTCCATATTCATTTCTGATGGGAATAACAATTCCTTGTGATTCGACATCATATCTTATTCCAAAATACTGCTGTGCATCTAACGATATATGATCTTTCAAAAATCGAATATTGGGATAGAATTGAAATTTATCTAATATTTTTTCGTCATATATTTTCGATTGAATAGTGTTTCTTTGTCTAATCTTTTCATAAAATCCTCCAAAGATTCCTTTTCTCTGAAAGTGTCCAATATAATCTTGTATATGTAACACATTTTTTATTTCATTTAAGACATCTACAAATTCTACTTTTCTTTGATTGGTGATATATGAAAAGATATCAGTTTGAATATTTCGAGCATAATCATGTACGTACAGCCAATTATTATTTTCAAGCTTAATTACAATACTTTTTTTCGAAGATTCCTCATCTCGCCCAAATTGCATGTATGTAGGCCGAATGACTATATTACAGTATCCAAAATGTTCCAATACCTCTTTTAGTTTTTCTGGATTATTTAATAGCTCTTTTTTAATATCTTCTAACATATATCACCACCAAGTTATTTTTTATCTTATTTCTCCATGTTTTGGACGGCATTGTGCCACTTCTCTGAAGATAGAATGATCGCCTGAAAACTTTAAAAGATACGCAATACCAGTATCACTGGAGTTATTACCATTCCGAGTTTTTTCTACAAATAACATTCTCCATACTGCATTTGGATCTGCTTTATATTCCTCTTCAATCCATTTATCATTAATCTTTTTCAGTCTAAATGGATGGCAATAATATTTACTTTTTTCATCAAGTTCTTCAGCATAAACAGTTCGCATAAGGAACAAATTCTCAAGAATTTCTTTCGTCTGCTTGGCATTACTAAGGCAACTGGCATCCAGGAATAATTTTCCTTTCATATATTCTGCCAACTGAACTGATGCCAACATGATTAAATTATATTTTTTTGCCAACTTATCTAACTCTCTACTGTCTCTAACTAAAGACAAATCTTGTCTGGAGGATGAAAAATCGCTCTCCTGGATTTTAAACGTATCGTATAGAACTGTATCATATCCAAATTTAAGAACATTCTCGCGTACTTTCTTCTTAACAACAGCCATGTCTGCATCGTTCATAGCAATGAACTTTACGCGACCCTTATAATTCTTTCTCCAGAATGTTTGCACATCTTTTAATTGCTCACGACTTTCCTTGTTTATATCACCAACAGACATTTTCTTTTTCGTGAGTTTAAAATATCTGTTCCTCTTGCCAAGGAGCCAAACCATAAATTTGATTTTAAATTTTTTAATATTTTCTTCGTTGGAAATAATAAGAATTTTCCGATCATAATATAGAAGAGCCATAAGAACTGTAATCCACCAAGTGGATTTTCCTGCGCTACTGAATCCTCCCATCATTGTGAGAGTTCCTTCTAACAATCCCATTATTTGCCTAGATAAAAAAGGAAAACAATTGATTTCTTCTCCGTTTTTATCATATCCTGCTATATCAAAAGGTACACCATTTTCTTCACCTTCTGCACATGATTCAATAAATTCGTCATCGAAATCTATTTCTTCTTCTTCCAGGATCTTGCTCGAATATCCGGTACCATAAGTGCTTATTCTTGCCTCATACCAATCCGTTACCTCTTCAGCAGTCATCTTTCGAAATAATTTAAGAGGAATAACTTTCTTATCCTTGATATTAATCTCTTTTAAAAGATTAAATCCATCATCGCACATGCGAAGCATAACATTTTCTCGATACAAGATATCAATGTATGTATCAAAATTCTGTGTATTGATAATGTCCATCTGATGCTGAATCGAATCCCATCCACCACAATCCTCATATCGATCAATGACTTCTTGTTTTGAATTTGACAGAATAGTTATTTCATCAAGAGAGTAGAATCCTTTTTTTCGTAAATCTTTCAGTAATGAAAAATAAAACCGACCATCAACAGTGATAAAATCGTCCTTCTCGAATGTCGTATCATCCAAAAGAAGCATATCCTTAAAGAAACAGCTTACGACGTTTCCTTCATATTCGATTCGTCCTTTTAATAGCTGCGCAGGATACTTTTCTTTGACACCTGTAATAAATTCAGCTATATTACTCACCTACCTGTTCTTCAATATCAGATAAACTTCTTTTCTTCTGTCGTCGTTTATAATGACCATCCGGTATATCAACTTCCACCTGTTTAGGTGCTTCTTTTTCTTTTACTTTAAAATCTGCGATACCATTTTTGATCATTGCAGAAAAATATCTGATTTTAGCGTATTCACTCGAATAATCTCTTTGCTGAATGACAGATGTCATGTAATCTTTATTCTCTTCTAAATATGCTAAAATCCGATCATAAGAATAAGATCCAAGTATAAAACTTAACTCTTTGAATAATGCGGTATTAATTACTTTATAACCAAAAATCTCATTAATACACTCGTATGTATCATCTCTTATTTTTCTGTCATGCAATACAGTTAGATATTCTGCTTCATTGCAGTAGTAGATGTTTTTACCATCCACTACCACTTTGAAAGCATCTTTTCTATCTATCTTGTTATCGCAATATCTGCATTTAACAAGCATACCTGATACTCCTTAGTTCATCATATCGTAAATTCGTTTCAGTCCATTTTCATCTACGTCATTGAGTTTCCCATATTCTGCAATAACTTTTCTGACGTTTGCTTTCTTATCTTTATCAGTACACTCTTTGAACATTGTACGAATTACTGCAGCGAGATCATCCGGATAATCAGAAGTTTCTGTCGCGGTTTCTTCTTGTGCTATTGTCTCCTCTACTGGAATATCGTCAATATCCTCATCTTCTTCAATCGGTTCCGGATCAGGTTCTACTTTCGCAATAGACTCCGCATTGTTTACAGTAACTTCTACCGATTTTTTCTTCTTCGAATTTTTAATTGCGTCTTTTAATGCTCTCAACAGTTCATTTGCATCCAGTGGAATTTCTGGTTCAATCTCAGATAATCTACTCTTGCTGTCGATGCTATAATTGTCATCTCTGAATACAATTTTTCGTTTTTCATCTTTAATTTTGCTCATCTTAATTTCTTGTTTTGTAACAATATTTTTACGACCTGTTCCCTCCAGATTAATAGTTCTATCAATGCAAGCAATACCAATAACATGGAATTTCGTTTTAAATCCTTCGAAAATTCTTTGAGAAATATCAGTCGAAAGGACAGAATATTCCTCCTGAGTTAACGGATCGACCTTATTTCTCATTTTTACATGTCCAGTAAACCAAGTATTCACGCCAACCTTTTTAAGTTCCCATACTCTATCAAGAGCTAATTCTACAAGTTTGTCGTCTGCTTTCCCAAATCCAGACCATGCAGCATTCATTGTTTTTGCAGGTTCAAAACCTTTTTTCCCCATATTTTCTGTATTCCACAGTTTAATTACGTAAGGACACATAATCTCTACAAACTGATCCAGTGTATCAATAACAAGGATTTTTAGATCTGGATAATCTGTTTTCTTATTTCTAATAATATCTTTTGTTACATCATCAAACTTTTTCCAATCTTCACATGTCTCGTATGTATAACCTTCAAGAGCCTCCATTCCCTGTTCTTTACCCATATCAAGAATCATATATCCATCTGGGCCAAACTCTGTTTCACACGCTTTGGCAATAGTTGAAGTCTTTCCAATTCCTGCTTCACCAAGTAAACAAATTGTAAAGTCGTTTAAATTTTCGCTAATTGTACTTCTTTTACCGTATTTTCCCATTTTCAAAATCTCCTTTTATTTTAAATTCATCCGCAATTTTTATTGAATTATCATAAGACCACTCTCGACACAATTTTTCTTCATCTTCTTTCCTTGCTTTAATTGCATTCTCTTTTTCAACATAAGATCCAAGTTCATAACGTAAGCCGTTTCTTATTAACACCGATCGCCATTTCCCAGTGTCTTTTCTATAACTAACACCTTTGCATTTGGAT
>OBKD01000031.1_pt1 | contig 50138 bp, 92 predicted proteins | sample 1481601 | NCBI WGS metagenome assembly OBKD01 (sample SAMN02044695, study PRJEB22538) | human gut metagenome
TTGGACATAGCCATATTACCACAGGTTGCTTCGGGTATGTCTACTGTGCACGGTGTGGAGAACAAATTGGGGATGTTCTGGGCGGCTGTTTCTATGATCCGCTGGAAGTTCGTGTAGGTCATAATTGCCCAACTTGCAGGGCGAATTATGAGAAGCTTGGATGGGAAGATAAGATTCTGACTCCTGACCCGTTTTCGGATGAGAACAGCGGAGGTGCGGAATGAACGAAGTTATGATTACCAACAAATGGGTCCATGAAGATGACCAGAAGGCCAAAGCCGACGCAGGGAAGCCTCGCCCTACTCTGGTTCCTGTGTCTCTGATCGAGGCTGTGACGGCGGTCCGCATGTACGGAAATGAAAAGTACCACGACCCGGAGAATTGGCGGCAGGTGGAGCCGCAGCGCTATCAGGATGCTTTATACCGGCACTGGCTGTCCTATCTTAAGGGTGAGAAGTGCGATCCGGAAAGCGGCCTGCCTCATCTATGGCATCTGGCCTGCAATGCGGCGTTTTTGATTGAGATGGAGGGCAAAGAATGAGAGATATCCTTTTCAAAGCCAAACGGCTGAGTGATGGTGCATGGGTGGAAGGTTATCTATACCGACTCCATGATAGCTTAAATCCCTTTATTATGCTCAGAAATCGACATGGTGAAGCTTACGAGGTTGACCCCTCAACGGTCTGCGAGTACACCGGCCTGACCAACAGGAACAGGAAGAAGATTTTTGAGGGGGATATTATCCGCTGGACGAACTGGAAAGGTGAACAAAAAGAAGCTCCTGTATGCTATGACCCAGAATGGAATAGATTTTGCGTTTGGCTGAATGGCGCTGAAAGTATGGGCGCAAACAAGCACCTTTCAACGAGCGGAATTGAGATCATCAGCAACATCCACGACGGGGAGGGCGGGCAATGACAAAAGAAGAATCACTGGCATGGGTGAAATCGTTAAAGCCGGGAGATATCGTGATATACAGCGGGTTTGGGGTTGCGGGAAGGATTCAAACTGCCAAAGTAGAAAAAGTCACTCCATCTGGTATTGTCAGGACCAATCGGGGCAGTTTTAAAGAATCTCCATGGAGCTGGTCTGGAAGAGTAGGCGGCTATGGGAAAACACCTGGAGAGATTAGCCCGCCAACGGCAGAATTGCTTATCGAGGCAGAGCTTCAAGAAGCGGAAGATGCTGCTGAGAAGAAGCGGCGAGACACCATCTACAAGGCGCGGAACCTGATTTCCGAACTATATTATAATAGATTCCGTATCGACTATGACACGGCAGTTGAGATAATCAATGTGTTAGAGAGGTGGCGGACAGCATGAGCGATTGGATTAGCGTCAGGGAGCGGTTGCCGGAAGTGAGGCAAGAAGTGTTGGTATACTGGCGGAATACATCTCAAAAAGCGGAACATTTTGAATTGACACATTACACAGGGGACCATTGGTATTTACTTGACAATACAGGCCGACCTTGGATTGAGGTTGTTGCATGGATGCCCCTCCCCGAACCACCAAAGGAGAATCAGTAGCATGAGTAAAAAAGTCAACCCCCGCAGACAACCGGCGTCAAAGGCAGATGTAAAACGGGCTGAGCTTCGTGGGCGGGATGATGGCATCAAATTCGCAAGCGCTCTATTCTTGATGGCCCTGCGCGATAAGGAGGGCTTTGATCTGGAAGCTCTGCAAAAGGTCTGGAAAGAGGTTGGAGACTTGGCGGACAGCATCGCGGAAGGCTACTGCAGCATTGAGGATTTACATACCGTTTTAGAGTCTGAAGCGGGCGCTAGAATTGTGGGAGGGATAGCCACATGACCGAATGGTGTCTTGCCCATCCGTGGATGACCTTTTTCTTGCTGACTTTTGCTCTGCTCGTCATCGACGAAATAGTATGCGCGATTGCGAATGCCCTTGCAAGCAAGAACAGAGACAAGCATGAGGAGGGATAGCGATTGACCAGTCAAGGAATAGAAGCCTTCCTCTCCTATCTACGAGAAACCGAGAAACGTTACCACATGGCAGAATTGGACGAGCAGGAAGCAAATGACGAGACACAGGACATTCTACATAGCTTGGAGCTTCAAGATCATGACTATCACGACTTTGCTCGTCTATCAAAGGAGCTGAGAGGAGTCCGCCAGAAAAGACGGGCTGCCAAGGACACTATGAGTGAGACGGCCCCGGTTCTTGACTGGATAGACGCAAATCGTTCAACGATCAAAAGCCTTGAGCGGTTGCTAGGAGATGTGCGGAAAGCTGAGAAGAACACCGAGAATCGAATTTATACGCCAAAGGTGAGGAGGGATAGCCCTTGAATGAGTTCCCGGATAGGCTGAGGAGGCTGAGGGAGAGTATGCGGCCAGTTCGGAGTATGACAGTTACATCACAGCTGATGGGGCTGCACCCTGATATGTTAAGACGATATGAGCGGGGAGAAGTAGAGCCCTCAATGGATGCGCTTTACAAGATCGCGGATTACTATGGAGTCAGCACTGACTATCTGCTGGGGCGGACAACTTTCCCGTTTGTACACAGGCTATAACTTTTCATCATCTCAAAAATATAAGGCGGTAATTCCCACAAAAGTGGGAGCAGAAAAGTCAATGTATGGGAAAATGGGAGTGTGGGGGCGTATCTCTGCACTCCCACTCCTTTTCCCCTCTGCCCGGAGGTTCACCTCCGCCTCCGGGCCTTCCAACAAGCGCTACCCCGCTGAAAACTACCCGCACTATGATGTCCTGAAAAGGTAGCAGTCAGGGTGTGACAATCTAAGCGGGAAGCGCACATAAACGGCCAGATAGCTCAATGGCAGAGCGGGCGGCTTTGAGCCGCAGGATAGTGGTTCGACTCCACAGCTGGCTACCAGAATTGCGGCGTATCTCTCCGGAGTACGCTTGCCGGGGCGGATGCGTCCAAACCGGCTATATGTTGCCCCGCAGTTGCGCGAGACGGGGGTGGGGATAATGGGAGGAAACGCATGGCGGGGTAATCTCCCGCCGTCTCTCGAAAAATGGTTGAATACCGGGGATAGGCCGACGGGCCGAAAAGGGAGGTGCCACCTTACTCCTCTTCCCCGGGTCAACATAAATGGTGGAAACGAAATTTAAGAAAGGGTGGTATATCATGAACGACTTGATGATTTTTAACAACCCTGAGTTTGGGGAGATTCGTACTGTGGGATTGGACGGGGAGCCATTGCTGGTTGGTAAGGATGTGGCATTAGCACTGGGTTACACGAACCCACAAAAGGCAATCCGTGACCACGTTGATGATGAGGATAAGACGGTGAACGAAACGTTCAGCGTCAACGGGACACCGATTGTACTTATCAACGAGAGCGGCCTGTATTCCCTCGTCCTTTCCAGCAAGCTTCCCGGGGCCAAGAAGTTCAAGCGCTGGGTGACGAGTGAGGTATTACCCAGCATTCGCAAGCACGGGGCTTACATGACCTCGGACACGATCGATAAGATGATAAACTCTCCGGAGTTTGGCATCAAACTGCTTACTGCGCTGAGAGACGAACAGGATAAGAGAAAGGCGCTGGAGACAGAGCTGGATAGGAGCAAGGAATGGTATTCCATCAAACGAGTAGCACATCTGAATGGAGTATCATATAAGGTTTTTGACTGGCGGAAGCTCAAACTCGAAAGCCAACGACAGGGATATGGAGTTAAAAAGATTTTCGATGCCAATTATGGCGAAGTCAATACTTACCACGTGAACGTGTGGGAAAAAGTTTACCCCAATATGGAACTATAAGAATAGTTGACAGGAAGGTGGTGTTATGGCTGCACGGCTGACAGATCGCCAGAAAAAGAAAATAGTGGCTGATTATCTGGAAACCGAGAGTTATAACGCCACGGCAAAGATGAATGGTGTATCAAAGGACACGGTAAAACGCATTGTGCTGAATTGCGAAGGATTCTTCCAAAAAGCGCAACAAAAAAAGAAACAGAATACATTGGATATGCTTGCCTTTATGGATTCCCGTAAAGAGAAGATGCAAGAGGCAATAGACCTTCATCTTAATGCACTGACGGACCCTGAAAAGATAGACGATGCTGGTTTGTCTCAAATTGCGACTTCCTTCGGGATCATCGTTGATAAAGCCACAAAGAACACGGCAAGCGGAAACGACAGCTTAAACAAATTGGATGGGCTGTTAAAGGAGTTCAAAGATGCTGTTAAGTCCGAAACAACATGAATTTGTTCTGAACGCCAATAGGCGGTGGAATTTCAAAGGTGGCGCAACCAGAAGCGGAAAGACTTATCTTGATTTTCGGTGGATGATTCCAATTCGCATCCGAGATCGCGTCGGGAAAGATGGGCTGACAGTTATTCTTGGGGTTACAAAATCAACGATTGAACGAAATGTGTTGGAGCCGATGCGGAACCTATATGGAGACACGCTGGTTGGCTCAATTTCCAGTGATAACACAGCATGGTTGTTTGGAGAGAAATGCTATTGCCTGGGAGCTGAGAAGGTTTCCCAAGTATCAAAAATTCGTGGCGCATCCATCAAATACTGCTATGGGGATGAGGTGGCCGACTGGAGCGAAGAGGTATTTGAACTTCTGAAAAGCCGCCTAGATAAAGAGTATTCTTGCTTTGATGGTACCTTCAATCCGCAATATCCCGGACACTGGCTAAAACAGTTTCTTGATAGTGATGCGGATATATACAGCCAGACATATACCATTGATGATAACCCGTTTTTGCCAAAAAAATTTGTTGACGATTTAAAAAGAGAGTACACCGGAACGGTATTTTATGATCGGTACATATTAGGAGAATGGGCGCTGGCAGAGGGACTTGTCTACCCTATGTTCAGCATGGACAAGCATGTTATTCGCGGAAACCCTGATGGACCTGGATTATATTATATCGCTATCGACTACGGCACAATGAATCCAACGGCGATGGGGCTCTGGCGCGTTTATCGCGGGGAGGCTGTCATGCTGAAGGAGTATTATTACGATGGTCGGGCCAAGAAAAAACAAAAGACCGATGAAGAATATTATCAGGACCTGGAGAAGTTTGCGGATGGGAAGAAGATCGAACGTGTGATCGTTGACCCTTCTGCGGCAAGTTTCAAGGAGTGCATACATCGGCATGGGAAATTTGCCGTGTGGGATGCGGATAACTCTGTTTTGGATGGAATCCGGCTGACGGCAACTTTGCTGCAAACCGGACGGATCAAGTTTCACGAGAGCTGCGAGAATACGTTCCAGGAATTTCAATCCTACATGTGGGATGGAGATGCCGGGGAAGACAAAGTCATTAAAGAGTCAGATCACTCAATGGACCAGATGCGCTATTTTTGTAACACCATTATGTGGAGAGAGATCGCATGAGTGTTTTTGTCGGCTGGTTGGGCCGCTTGAAAAACTTCATATTTCCGCAGGCGGTGACTCAGCGGGAGTTTGGCGTTAAGCCTGCCACGGGACAGACAATGGAGCGGAACATCAACCTGTGGTTTGCTATGTATGTCAACCGACCGCCCTGGGCGGTTCCTCCTGTGGTTCCGATGGGCCTGCCAGCAGCGATCTGTAGAGAGATTGCCCGCCCGACGCTGGCGGAACTCACAGTAAGCATTGCGGGCAGTGCCAGGGCGGACTATCACAACGAGCAGTTTCAAGCAGCGCAAGAAAGGTTCCTACAGCAGCTTGAGCTTGGGCTTGCAACAGGTGGTATTGCGCTGAAACCGTATGTTTATGGGAACCGTATTTTGGTGGACGGAACTAGCGCGGCAGCGTTTCAGCCTACAAAATTTGATGCTTCTGGTACCTGTGTTGGAGGCGTGTTCCGTGAAAAAGCACAAGCCAATGATAAATACTATGTCCGGCTGGAATACCACAACTTAGAGGGTACTACATATACCATCCAGAACAAAGCATACCGCAGCGACAGCAGCGGTTCCGTGGGACCTGCAGCCGCTTTGAATGAGGTTCCGGATTGGGCGGATATCCCGCCAGAAGTCAAGATAGAAAACCTGGAAGGACCGCTCTTTGCCTATTTTAAGCCCCCGCAGTCAAACAATGTGGACACCGATGATAAAACCGGTGTGTCCGTATATGGAGGGGCCGCGGTAGACCTCATCCAAAGAGCGGACGAGCAGTGGGATTTGATCCGGTGGGAGTACAAGAGCGGCCAGAGAAAGATATTTATGGACGCTACAGAAACAGTAGCAAGGGACTTCGACAAACGCTTGTTTGAGATTGCTCCGTTCTCCAGGGACGGCAAGTTTTTTGAACAGTTTGAACCCTCTTTTCGGGACGAACCGCTTTATCGAGGGCTACAAAATATTCTGAAACAAATTGAGTTCCAGGTTGGCCTCTCTTATGGCACGCTGTCAGACCCACAAAGTGTTGAAAAGACGGCGACAGAGATTCGCAACAGCAAACAGCGGATGTTTATCACTATCGATAGCATTCAAAAAGCGTTACAGCATACCTTTGACAGCCTGATCTATGCCATGGACGTGTATGCTACACTGTACAATCTGGCGCCTGCTGGAGGCTATGAAGTCACCTATTCTTGGGGAGACAGCGTTCTTGATGACGCTGACGCAAAGGAAAAGGAGCGGGCTAACGACCGGCAGGATGTTTCCATGGGCGTGATGAATGATTGGGAATACCGGGCAAAATGGTATGGAGAGGACGAGGCCACAGCCAAGAAAATGCTGCCGAAAATGGAGGACATGACGAACGAAGGAGAGAATGAGATTGAATGAGATACCCGTTTTCTCCAGAAGTTTTGGATGCGCTTCCGGAAGAATTAGCGGAGTTGTTCCGAAGCCTGGAAGAGACGCTCCTTGATGAAATATGCTCTCGTCTGAAACTGGCCGGAGAACTGAATGAGGTCACGGTGCAGGATATCCGGGCTCTGCGGTCACATGGAATTGGCCTAAAAGAGATAGAGAGGGCCATCCAGCGAACGGCCAATATCAGCGAGCAACGGCTCAATAGGCTGCTGGAGGACGTGGTGGAACGTAACCAGCGGTATTACAAAGAGGTCATAGACCTTGCGGGGATGACGGCTCCTGAGACATTGGTAAGCACTGAGGACACATGGGCCATCTACGAGCAGACACGCCAGACTATGAGAAACCTGACCCGCTCTATGGGCTTTCTGGTAGACAATGGAAGAACTATGCTGGCTCCGGCTAGGGCTTATCAGTGGGCACTAGACAATGCTGAGATGCAGGTTATGAGCGGAGCAGTCAGCTATAACCAAGCTATTAGAAATACTGTTAAGCAGCTTGCAGACAGCGGCATCAAGATTGTGGCTTATGAGAGCGGACACCGGGACCAAATCGACGTAGCAGCCCGCCGAGCAGTGATGACGGGCGTCTCCCAGCTCTGTGCCAAATACACGGAGCAGAGTGCGGAATATTTAGAAACGCCATATTTTGAAGTATCAGCCCATATCGGGGCACGAGATCAAGGTACTGGATGGCAGAACCATAAAGCGTGGCAGGGCCGGGTGTATTCTGTTAGAACCGGAGACAAATACCCAAGTATCTATGAAGTATGCGGACTTGGCTATGTGGATGGTTTAGAGGGAGCCAACTGCCGTCATATCAGGACCGCTTTTGTAGACGGCGTGATGGAGCGGACGTATACCGACAAAGAACTGGAACACATTGACGACGGGCATGATGTGGAGTTTGAGGGCAAACGTTATACAGCTTATGAAGCTACACAAAAGCAACGCCAGATCGAGCGGACCATCCGAAAGCTGAAGCGGGAACAGACTGCATATAAGGCGGCAGGGCTTGAAGAGGACGCCCAGACGGTGACAGCCCGCATCCGGCGTCTGAACAAGGAATACAGAGATTTTAGCGAAGCTGCGGGTTTGCCATTGCAGCGGGAAAGGATGCAGGTTACCTATACGGATATTGAATCCGAACAAACCGCCTCGGCACTCAAAGTGCAGCGTGATGCAGAAGCGCCAATCAGGCAGGCGATCCGCAACGGTGAATATCCATTAGAGATCAATCCGGAGAAACAGGCGCGGCATATGGCCGGCACTGCTACACCGGGCAGAAGCGTGATAACGGTTTCTGTGGAGGAGTTGCAAGCGATCATAAACGCGAAGGCAGGTAGCGGAAAAATCAATCTTACAGATGATTTTACAAAGTGGAAAAACACAGAAATTATTGATGCCGGAAAAGAAATTGGCTATACAGTTAACAGAAACGGTGATATAATAATTGCAAGAAGTATCAAAATCCATTACAGCAAAAGCGGTACGCATGGTGTTCCGTTTTCAGGGGGGTGGAAAAAATGATAATTAACGATCCCACGATTTACTTTGGGAAGAAAATTAAAGTTTTTTCCACAAGTGGACGTGTAACGACCGGGGAACTCTATGGGTATGACTACGATTTTGATGATGATGGAAATGAATTTCTGGAGTTCGATGTGGAGAATGAACACGGCTTGTTGATTGGATTTACGGAGGACGAGATTGAGCGCATCGAGATTATTGGATGAAAAAACAAACAAAGAAACTATTAAAGCGTGGGCCATAATTGGGGCCATTCTTGACCGCGGGAATGACGCGATTATTCGAAAAAAAGAAAGTGGATTTCTCATCATCGAGGAAAAGAAAAAAACAGTATATCGCTCCCCCGACCGATAGGGGCCGGGGAAGGACCGTTGGGGTCAACTACCGAGGATTTCTCGGTGGTTGACCCTTTTTCTTTTGACCGACCCGAAGTCGCTAAACTACGGGAGATTCAATTAAATTTGGCTATCCGCAAGCCTAAAAGTGCGGGGCGGTTGGTCACGGCAACGACCTAAAAAGCCTAGCCGCAAAGGAGAACGCATGAAAACAGAAGAACTGCTTGAAATTGGACTGACAGAGGAACAAGCGACAAAGGTTTTGGCGATCAACGGGAAAGACATTGAACGATACAAAAAGGCGGCAGATACAGCAAAGGCGGACCTTGAAGCGTCTCAGGAACAACTTTCACAGAGAGATGCGGATATTGAGAAGTTAAAAAAATCTGCCGGTGATGTGGATGGCATCAAGCAGCAGTTAGCTGACCTGCAGGCCAAGTACACCACGGAGACAGAGCAGTATCAGAAGCAGATTGCAGATCGTGACTATGCAGATGCTGTCAATCATGCGATTGCCGACAAGGGTGTAAAGTTCAGCTCTAAAGCCGCGGAAAAGGCGTTTGTTGCGGACCTTACCGCCAACCGCCTGACGCTCAAAAACGGGGCTCTGGAAGGGTTTGAAGATTACCTGAAGGCGCAGCAAGACAGCGACCCAGCTGCGTTCCAGGGGGACAAGCCTGCCCCGTCGTTTGCAAAGCCTGTTGGCCCTGGCGGGCCTCCTGCTCACGAGAGCAAAGGAGCCATGTACGCCAAGCAGTTCAATCAAATGTACGCAACCCAAAATACTACGAAGGAGTGAAACGAATGTCTCATTTTTACAGAGTGAATGGCACTTTTCGGCCGAACTTCCTGGAAAGCGAGGTTGGGCTTGTCCTGAAAACCTATCAGATTCCAGCTTCTATGGGCGTGGCGGATGAGTATGGAAACAAAATCGTTGCCGCCGGAACTGTGTTCCCGTCCAATGATGGGAGCGCCGCGGGTATCGTTTTTGACGATGTGGATGTCACCCACGGCGACCACGAAGGGAGCGTCATGCTGGCTGGCCGTGTTCTGAAAGAACGCCTGAATATCCAGAGCGCCGCCGAGACACCGCTGAAAGCGGCTGGGATTGTGTTTGTGGATGCGCCCGAAGTTACCAGGGGATATTGCCTGACCTATGAAAAGGACGATGGTACAGGCACGCCTCCGGTTGATACCCATGAATACCAGGAGGGCAGCTATGCTCCTGTATCAACCGATTATCCGCTGACTAAAGCGAGCAATACACAAACCGGATGGGCGCTCTCCAGCGGCGGGCCTGCGGTTACATCGGTCAAGATGACCAAGGATGCAAAGCTCTATCCCGTCTGGACTTCCGCAGGCGTCTAACAAGGAGGATTGACAAATGGCTGATATTTTAACTTTGATTTCCGATGCTGAAAGACTGGACTTCTCTCAGAACCTGTCTGTTGCCCGCCCTGCATACCTAGGCGACCGGCTTTTCCCTGATCAGAAGACCGAAAACCTCAAGGCGGAATATATGCGTCTTGCCAATGGCGCTACCCTGCCTGTGATGGCTACCGTCCACGCCTTTGACACGGAGGCGGAAATCGGTTCCCGGCCTACCTTTGACAAGATGGAGGTCGAAAAGCTGCTGATCAAGCGCAAGATCAATCAGACCGAGCGCGTGCGGCTCCTGACTGAATCCGGCGTGTATGGCGATGAGGCTATCGTGCGCTATGTGTTTGATGATATGCGTCTGATGGCGGATGCAGTCAAGGTCCGAACCGAAGTTGCCAAGATGGATGTGCTTGCCACCGGCAAGATGAACATCAATGAGAATCGCCTTAAGATGACCGTTGATTATAAAGTTCCCAGTGAAAACCTGGCCTTCGATTTGGACATGTCCGCTGATGCTGATGTCATTGGTCAGATTCAAGCCATTGTGGACCAAGCCGCTGAGATGGGGTACACCATCAACGAGGCGATTACCTCTAACAAGGTAGTCCGTAAGTTAGCGACCAACAAGGGCATTCAGACCCTGATCTTTGGTTCTGTTGGACAGGGGACCTATGTTCCCAACGAGCGTCTACGCGGTTTGTTTTCGCAGCTCTTCGGATTTGGAACCATCACAACCTATGATCTGCGATATAAGACTCAGAAGGCGGACGGCACGGAGGCGACGCACCGCTTCTATCCGGAGGATAAGATCACTTTCACCGCAGTCCCGCAGGTGGGTGTGGGCTTGTGGGGCGTGTCTCCAGAAGAGGCGGAGTATGGACAATACAACGAAAAGTCCGCCGATCAGTACATCACCATTACCCAATGGGCGACGCCTGACCCTGTGGCGGTGTGGACGAAGGCCACCGGATTGTTTATCCCGGTCCTTCCTGACCCCAACGGCCTGTTTGTGGCCTCTGTAAAGCCAGACGCTGCCTCGGGGGGTTAAATGAGCTGTTGAGCGCGGCTTCACTCTCCACGCCCGACTTCTCCAGCATGACTCGGGCAGAAATGCTTGATTATGCTGTGGAGAACGGCGTGGAGGGTGTCAACAGCTCCATGAAAAAGGCCGATATTTTGGCGGTACTCCGGAGGACGGCGCTATGATTTATGCGGGTTACGAGTTCTATTCGTATGTGTACTTCGGGAAATCTATTGAGCCATCTGATTTTCCGAGACTCGCGCTTCGGGCAAGCTCCTACCTTGACTGGTGTACGGCTGGAAGAGCCGCCAAACATGCAGACCTGGAAGCGGTAAAGATGGCGTGTTGTGCAATCGCTGAAGCTTATCAAACGATTGACGCGGCAAGGAGTTCGGCAAGCAAAAGCTTATCTGCGTCTGTCGGCGATTCCGGGGAACTACAAAGCCAAACCGTTGGAAGCTGGTCCAAAACCTATCGTTCCGGAGGGTCAAGCGCCAAAGACGCGCTGAATGCGGCAGAAAGTGCACAAGGAGTTCTTATGGAGACGGCGAAAATGTATCTTGCTGGAACTGGGCTTTTGAAAGCAAAGGGGTACTACGCATGAGCATGTTTCCACATGTTGTTACACTCTATAACACGAAGAGTATAGAGCTGCCGGAAAACAAATTTGAGCCTACTTTGGTCAATCACATCACTGTTCTGCGTGGTGTACTCCTGGACGCCTCCAAGGGCGTTAATGTGAACAAGAGCGGCCTGGAAGGGGCGGACGCCGTTACCTTGTATATCCCGGTCAATGTTGATGCTGTGGATGGCTTAACAGGCAGAAAGAAGCGGTATGTCGGACCAAGAGAATTTTGGAATGCAGACGACAAGACCGGCCTGTGGACGCTCTCTGTAAGCCGCGACTGCTTTTTCGTCAAAGGGGAGGCCGTACACCCAGATTGGACGGTGCAGACCATCAAAGCGGCATATGATAACGTCTACGATGTGAGTAAGGTGGACTTCAAGGATTTTGGCGGAGATATGTCGCACTTTCAAGTGGGAGGTGTTTGAAATGCTGAGACTCACGGTACACACCAAAGGCCTGGAGGAAATCAAGGATAAATTGATGCAAGCATCTTCAAAAGCTGAACACACTCTTGCTATTCAAATCCGTAAGGACACGTCTCCTTACGTTCCTGCCTTAACAGGAGACTTGGATAGGAGAACAAAAGTAGACGGGCCTCGCATTATATATCCAGGGCCAGAATCCAGGATGCTATATTACGGGAAATTGATGGTTGATCCCGAGACGGGAAGCAGCTACGCGCCAAAAGGCGGCACAAAGGTGGTCACAGATAAGGACCTGGTTTTTAACAAATCGATGCACGCACAGGCCCAATCCCACTGGTTCGAGGCTAGCAAGTCAGAAAACCTTGAGAAGTGGGTGCGAGTAGCAGACAAGGCGGTGAAGAATGATCTCTGATAAAAAAGAAGGACCTAAAGTGTTGGCTGCGGCGGAAGAGGTTCAAACAATTTCCCGTTCTATGCTGGTTTGGGCAAATACCTTTCCGGACAAGCCCGTTGCCATCATCAACTATGAATTTTTAGATGTGGACATGGCAAAGCCCGCTGAGGTAGGAATGACTCTCTCCACGATTCCGGGAACTTACATTACAAGCAAATACATTCTGGGCGGATATCAAGCGGAATATCAGTTTGAAATGCTCTATCGAATCAAACCGGGAAACAGCATAGATGCACGATTAGAAGCTGTCGAGCTGTTGAACAGATTCGGAGACTGGGCCAGAACGAATAAACCGGAGCTGGGAGAGGGAATCCGCGCACTGAGAGTGGAGCCTACCACACAGGCCGCAAAGCTGGCCGCACTTGAAAACGGCTATGAAGATTATCAGATTTTAATGCGCCTGACTTATGAAGTCGGAGTTTGAAAGGAGAGAAACCAATGCCCGATATGGAATTTAATACGACAGCCGGTCAAACGGTAGACCGTGAGCTTTTGGTGGCGTATCTCAATACGGGGGACAGTTCTACACCTGTTTGGAGTCCCTTGGGGACCCGTGTCACAGACAGTTCTATGGAATACGATTGGCAGGAGGACTCTACAAAGGATATCCTGGGGACCACCAGAACCAGCATGAAAAAGCCGATCATCACACAGAGCTTTGACCCCAGTGAGTTGGATGCAGGAGACCCCGCCATCACAAAGATTTGGAATTTGGCGGTCAGAGAGCAGAACGCTGCTGCTCTTGCAAACCAGGACATGTTGATTGTACACCTTTATGCTGGCACAGCCCAAACCGCTGCGTTTGCGGAGCGCTATTCCGCCTGTATGGTTAAGCCGTCCAGCCTGGGCGGGGAGGGCGGCGGCTCTGTTGGAATGCCCTATGATGTGACCTTGGGTGGTACAAGAACCACCGGAACGGCGTCTGTTTCCGGCGCTAAGGTGACTTTTACTCCAGACGAGGTGTAAGACGTGAAAGAACTGAGCTTTGACAGCGGACTTGTTACATATTCCCTGAATGGGAAGTGTGAGGTATCTTTTAACCCGACTGACAGCAACTTTGTGGAAAAGCTGTACTCCGCCTTTGAAGAACTGGATAAAAAGCAGGAAGGGTATAAGGCACAAATTGAAAAAATTGCAGACAAGCGGGAAATCTTTGCCTTTGCAAAAGAGCGGGATGCTGAAATGCGCGGCATCATTGACGGCGTGTTTGGCGACGCGGTTTGTGATGTGCTGTTTGGCGGTATGAATGTTTATGCTTTGGCAAACGGGATTCCGGTGTGGTGTAATCTCATGCTGGCTGTGATGGATGAAATTGATTCTTCATTTGCGCGCGAACAGAAAGCCACGAATCCCAAGCTCCAAAAGTATCTAAATAAGTACCAAAAGTATCAAAGAAACTGAAGTAAGGAGCACGGCATGAGTTATGGACTGCCCAAAACCGTTGAAATAGACGGAGAAGAGTTTGCTATTCGCTATGACTATCGTGTCATCCTTGACATTTTTGAAATTCTGAACAACCCAGATTTCAACGATCAAGAACGAGCTCTTGCCGTGCTCCAAATCTTCTATGTGGAATTTGACCAACTGACGGATTATGACGCGGCGATTCAGGAGTGCTTTCGCTTTATTAACGGTGGAAGAGAAGAAATATCCAAACAAAAACAGCCGCAGCTGATTTCCTGGAAACATGATTTTTCTATGATTGTTGCCCCAATCAACCGAGTCCTTGGATATGAAGTGCGGGCAAAAGAATATGATCCGCAGACCAATACAGGAGGAGTTCATTGGTGGACTTGGCTAGGTGCCTACATGGAAATTGGGGACTGCTTATTTGCACAGATCATTCGTATTCGGGAAAAAAGAGCACTTGGAAAACCGTTGGATAAAGCAGACAAAGAGTTTTATAGAAAAAACCGGGATATCATTGACCTAAAAACACAGTACACTTATACGGAGCAAGAGCTTTTGAAGGCATGGACAAAAAGTAAGACGGCACCCGAAACAGGCACCGTCTGAGGCATTCATTACTGAGCTTTTTTCAATTCTTCAATTTGCCGGGTATGTATAGCCACCGTTTTTTCAAGATCATCCACGCGATCTTCCATAATGTCCATAGCTTCTTGCGGGATCATTTTAGACCCCATTGAATCTAGCTTTTCAAACAATAATTTGAATTGTGGGGCAAATGTATTCTCAATGATTACCTGCATATTTGCCATAGACTCTTTGAGGATTTCTTTCTTCTGCTGCTCCATCATCGTATGAATCGCTTGCAGGTCCTTTTCATCTAGCATCCCGATCACCTCTTGTTTGCTATTATACGGGCTGGCTGGATAGCTGTCAAGAAACTACACCTTGAAAACTCAATAGAGATAGCAGGGGATTCTACATTTTTACTGCTTTGAATAAGTAAACGCAATATCTTTTCCAGACCAAAAATCGGGGGTAAACTTCACTTCTATTGTGGACCATCCAGATGGAACCTCATATCCAATAACACCATTCATCTTTTTTCCTGCTGCAACAGAACCATCAAGCTGTTTCTGGTTGGTGCTCAACATTGCTGAAAGGTTCATTGAAGTAGAATAATCATCAACATAAGCTTCAAACGACATGATAGAACTAACGGCTATATCTGTGTCAGAATTATTTTCTATCTCAAATTCACAGACGATAAAAACGTTTCCGTCTGTTGGAGTCATATAATTTCCGCCGTTATTTTCAGAAACGTTAACCAAGGTTACATGAATATCATTTAAAGCAGCTGTTTCTCCAACATTAAAAACAGTTTTTTCCTCGGTTTCTTTCTGAACATCTTCTGACTGTGTAGAATTATCTCCTTGATTATCTGATTGTACTAATTCTGGATTGCTGTTATCCCCAAATATAGATGCAAAAACACCTATTAAAAAAATAGCAATAAGAATAAAAGCTACATTTTTTAAAGCGTGTTTTTGTTTCGCACCACATTGAGGACACATTTTTGCCGACTTTGCGATTTCAGCTCCGCAAGATTTGCATTTTGTCATCTTTCCCATTCCAAATACCCTCCATTTTTCTTTAAAATATCAAAAAACAAGTAAAAGTATATTTTCTATACAAATCCCCTCCTCAATATATAAAACCGCTAGGAAGCAAGGTGATCTTATGGCCGCTGATGGCTCTATTGTAATTGATGTTGATCTTGATAATAAAAAGGCGCAACAAGAACTGAACAAACTAAACAAAAAAATTGAGAGCTTAAATGATCAGATTTATATTAAGCAGCAACAACAAATGCCGTTGATTGAACAATCTAGGCAACTTGGGGCAGAGCTGGATGCTGCAAAAGCAAAACTGGAAAGCATGAGAAGCGGCGGCGAGTTTTTCACGTCTTCCAGTATCAATCAGCAGGCAGAAAAGGTAAAGCAGCTCCAAAAAGAATGGGATGCTGTGCAGAAAAAGGTGGAGAGCTACGATGCTTCTATTGAGAAAACCAACATTGCCCTTAATCTGACCAAAGAAAGAGCGGGAGATATCCAAAAGCAACTTGCATCTTCTGGACCAAACACAGAAATAATGTCACAGGCCATGGAGCGGATGCAAAAGAGCGCCGGAAAGTTTTCCATGAGACTACGAGAAGTGGTACGAAGCGCGTTGATTTTTACGGTGATCTCTCAGGGACTTGCCTCTCTGCGAGAATGGTTCGGAAAGGTCATTAAAACCAATGACGAAGCGACTGCGGCCATCGGTAGATTAAAGGGGGCCCTCCTTACATTAGTACAGCCCCTAGTAAATGTGATTATACCAGCATTTACAGTATTTGTAAATGTTTTGTCGAGAATCATTACAGCAATCGCTAATGTTGTTTCCATGCTGTTTGGAAGTACCATTAAACAATCTGCACAGGCAGCGGAAGGACTGAACAAAGAAGCTGAGGCTTTAGAAGGAGTTGGGGCGGCGGCAGATGAGGCTTCCGGATCACTAGCCGGGTTTGACGAAATTAATCAGTTGGCAGGGGAATCCAAAGACGGCGGGGGCGGCACTGCTGGAAACAACATTGCGCCGACATTTGACTTTGAAGAACAAGACACAGGGATTCTTGATAAAATTTTAAACCTTGTCAAATTGATCGGGACAGCGTTGCTATATTGGAAAATTCCCGCGCAGTTTAGAAACGGTTTAAAGACTCTCTTGGGGTTATTTCTTGCGCTAGATGGTGCAATCGAATTTATCAGGAATACATTTGACGCATGGGTAAACGGTGTTACATGGGACAACCTCCTAGGAATGCTTTTAAGGGCGGCTGAACTTGTGGCAGGGCTTTGGTTAGTTTTTGGACGAGTCGGAGCGGCCGTTGGCTTGATCGTAACGGGTTTGACAATGCTTGTAACCGGATTCAGAGATGCGTATGAAAATGGGTGGAACTTACAAAATCTGATTCTCTCTATCGCGGGAATTTTGGCAACGGGAGCGGGGATCGCACTTTTCATAGGTTCCTGGATTCCAATGCTGATTGCAGGAATTGCGGCTATTGTCTTGGCAATTACGACCGCTTACGGACAAGGAGAAGCCTTATTAAACGGAATTCGAATGATTCTGCAAGGATTTATTGACTTCTTTGTTGGAGTATTTACAGGAAACATTGAACAGGCTGTCGCGGGAATTACTGGAATTTTTGATGGTCTTAATATTGCGATTACAGCGATTTTTGACGCAATCAAGACTATGATTCAAAGCTTCCTAGACTGGTTGGACGAAAAAACCGGCGGCGTACTCAGTCCTATTATTGATACAATTAAGAATTTGTTTAGATCCGCGTTTGATGGAATTAGAACTACTGTTACGAATGTAATTAACGCTATTGAACAAATTTTTACAGGGTTGGTTCAATTCATTGGAGGCGTTTTTTCCGGAGACTGGGACCTTGCATGGGAAGGGATTAAAAATATTTTCAAAGGGGCTTGGAATGGAATTGTCAGTGTGATCGAAAGCGCCATTAACCTGATTATCAGCGGGATCAATAAACTGCTAGACGGCCTCCAAGCATTGACAGCTTTTGAACTCCCGGACTGGTTGGGAGGCTATTCGTTCAAAGGAATCAACATTCCAAGAATTTCAAAAGTATCAATTCCGCGCTTGGCACAGGGCGCAGTGATTCCCCCCAACCGGGAATTCCTGGCTGTCTTAGGAGACCAGCGGAGCGGAACCAACATTGAAGCGCCGCTTGCTACCATCAAGCAGGCGGTAGTGGAAGCCATGCGTGAGGTTGGTGGACAGGGGAATGGCACGATAACGGTAGTTGTCAATTTGGACGGAAGAGAGGTCGCAAGGAACACGGTTAACCATATTAACCGCATGACACAGCAAGCCGGAAAGCCGGTTCTAAACTTCTGAGGTGGATATGGAGATTTTGAAAATTAACGGGCACGACTATTCCACATATGTGAAGAGCAAAGGCTTTGGCTGGAGCAGGGAGGACCTAGACAGCGATAAAACGACCCGCACAAAAAATGGGAAAATGCGCCGCCATAAAATTACAACCAAGCGAAAGCTGTCTTATGCCATGCTGGAAATGAACCAAAATCTTTTAGCGCAGTTGGATGACGATTTAAGCTCCGCCACATTTCCAGCTACATACCGTGATCTACATGGTACCATGACCAAGACATTTTACTGTTCCTCGTTCAGCGCCAATATCAGTGAAGTATGGGACGGCGATACTGATATTTGGGAGGGAGCGTCTTTCAATATCATAGAGGTGTAGCTATGGCACAGACGACAAGCAAACTGTGGAAAAGCCTTTGGAGGATGTCAAACACAGAGCGGGAATACAAGTTTGAGATCAACGGAGTTGAGTACGGTCCAGATCAGGAAGTGGAGCACTCTTACAGCAACGGCCTGTTTGAGGATTTCGGAATCGGCAACGCGTACACTGCCAGCTTGAAGATCAGCCTCTTTGCGGACAACATTCCAAAAGCGGCGACCATTAAGCGGTATGTCCGCCTGAAAAATAGGACGCAGGTTTCCGAATGGATTCCGAAGGGCACATTCTTCACCAACCGCAGGAGCGAGGACGACGGCTATTGGACGCTGGAAGCCTATGATGCCATGCGTAAGGCAGAGGTGGTTTGGGAGCCGGACCAGAGCCTGGAATTTCCCATGACCATGCCGGACGCTGTTGCGGAGTTCTGCCGCATTCTGGGAGTAACGCTGGACAGCCGGACGGCGCTGAACGCCAACTACACCATTGATTATCCGGCCAACGATTACACCATCCGGAACGAACTGTGCTTTATCGCCGCCGCCCATGCGGGGAACTGGATGATAACAGACGCAAATACCTTATATCTGGTTCCGCTCCTGTCCGCTCCTCCGGAAACAAATTATTTAGTGGATGAACACGGAGACGCCATCACCTTTGGAGGTGACAGAATCCTTGTCTGAACAATTCTTTGTCGGCCTGGACATCACAGGCTTTGAGAATACCGGAAAGTATAAACCCATTTCCCGTGTGACGTTGATAGTCGATGACGAAAGCGTATTGACGGCAGGGGACGATACAGGGCTGGAGATCACGGCTTCCTGCCCCCATGCAACACAGGACATGGTTAACACGCTTTTATCACAGCTGCAAGGCTATGAATATCAATCATTTACAGCGGATGCGGCCAATCTAGACCCGTCCGCAGAGCTTGGGGACGGCGTTACTGTCAGTGGTCTATATTCCTTTATTTCCAGTCTGGAAGATGATGGAGACGGCTATCCAAGCATATCCGCTCCCGGAGAGGTGGAGCTGGAGGACGAATACCCGGCTGCTGGTCCCATGACGCAGGAGTTTAATCGTAAGATTGCGGAGACCCGTTCCACGATCACAAAAACGGCGGAAGAAATCCGTCTGGAAGTGGAAAACGAAATTGAAGGTCTGTCGTCCAACATTTCCGTTCAGTTGGATAGCATTACATCCACAGTGCAGGGTTTGAATGGACAGGTTTCCACGATTTCGCAAAAGGTGAACAACATCACACTCACGGTGCAGAACGGCACGGACCGCTCGTATATTGATCTCTCTGTGGGCGGCGTTACGGTTGCCTCGCAGGTCATTCGATTTACTGGGGATGTGGTGTTTGAGTCCAGCCTGACCGACGGCTCCACCATGATTTCCGGAGACAACATTTTGACTGGCGAGGTCTCCGCAGAATATATCCGGCTGGGCGGAGAAATGGCAGTCTATGAGAGCCTTAGTTCCAGGGCTGACCTGGGCGGCTACATCGGGTATGTGACCAGCTACGATTATAACGGCTCCCGCACCTATGGGATGGGTATGATTGAAGCTGTCAGTGAAAATCAGGTAGTTGCTACTAGCGGCGGCGTTCGTATGACCACCGATAATGGCGAGGTCGTTGTGGCAACCAATATTACACTGGACACCCGAAATGCCGTCAATGTGTACGCAAACCGCTTTACATCAGATGTGGAGCTGAATGTGACTTCTGATCGGAACGCAAAGGATGACATTCGGTATGATGTTGCTGAAAAATATATCTCTCTGTTTGACCGGCTGAACCCAGTGAGCTTTCTCTATAAAGGGAAAGAAGCCAAGCGCCACCTGGGCTTTATCGCACAGGATGTGGAGGATGTTTTAAATGAAATCGGGATGCCGCTGGATGATTTCGCGGCCTTGTCCGTAGATGACGAGGGGCGGTATGGCCTTTCTTATGGAGAGTTTGTCGCGGTGCTGACGGCGAAAATTCAGCAGTTGGAACAACGATTGAAAGCTTTGGAGGGCTGATATGGAAGAGACAAAGAAATTGATTGATGATGCGATTGCCATTCTTTCAACGCTTTCTGTGAATGGAGACGCGGTAGAAGTGATGGCAGCAGCCAAGAGCAAGCTGCGGAAAGCATCCGCAAATCTCAAGGAGGAACACGATGGCCGATAAGAATATCAGCACACTCCCGGCAGTGGAGAGCATCGACAATGACTCCCTCTTTGTTGCGGAGCAGCAGGGGGTGGCCTCCAAAGTGACGGGCGCGCAGGTTGCGTCATTTGCCAAGGAAGCAGCTAACGCCAATGTACAAGCGGCTGTGGACGCGGCGGAAAAAGCGCAGGAGGCCGCAGAGACTGCAGAAGCGGCGGCGCAGGTAACAGCCCACCCGCCCCAGGTGAACGAGGAGACGGGCTTCTGGCAGGTATGGAACAGCGGAACCGGGGCCTATGAAGATACCACCATTCAGGCGGAGGGTCCTGTCGGCCCGCAGGGAACGTCTGTAAAAAGCATTACGCGCACCAGCGGTACCGGAGCGGCGGGAACCACAGACACCTACACGATGTACGATTCGGACGATGAAGCGATTGGAACATTTACCGTGTACAATGGCGCGGACGGCATCGGCTCCGGCGATATGCTGAAAAGCGTATACGACACGAAGAATAAGAACACGGATATTTTTACTTACGCGGACGGGATTCTGGACTCCGCGAAGAGCCACACAGATACCTCTATTCAGGCGGCGATCCTGGACAGTTGGGAGGCGAGCTATTGAGCACTCAGGGGGACAAGCTGAAAGCGATTGCGGACGCTATTAGAGCGAAAGAAGGCAGCTCTGACCCTATTGCTGCCAATGATTTCCCGGCGAGAATCGCGGCGATTGAGACGGGGACGCAGCTTCCAACATTGACAAATCCCGGCACGGCGGCAGATATGGCACAGGGGAAGCAGCTGATTGACCAGAATGGCGAGATTGTGACGGGGACATTAAGAGAAAGTACCGCAGGTTCCGGTTATACGGTGATAGATACGACCCCAACACTAAACAGTACCAATCTTCAGCTGGACTACACATTTGAAATGGACAGAATCATGCGAAAAGATTCGATACTTAATATGATGTGTCCAATTAGCAACTTTGGCAACGCCACCGCCGCAGACGTAGCCGCAGGAAAGACCTTTACCAGCGAGGCGGGGGTAAAGGTGAGTGGTACAGGACAATTATCACAGTTTTTCACAGGCACCCTTCGTGTTAGAAGCGCGACGGATATTGTTGAGTTTGTATCACCCGCAGGACTTATACAAAGATATAATCAAGTTGTTAATGATGTCATATCGGTTTATGTTCCTGGTACTGTTATTTTTGTTAACATTATGGACTCAAACAACAATCAGTTTCGCCCTAAAGTTATTGAAGGCTTTGATAATACATACTGGGTAGACACTACTAAGGACGTTTCTGGATATAGAATTTCCTACGGAGCCTTTATCGCAAAACCTGGCTACAGTGTGTATAACATTGAATTCGACATATTTTAATTGCCTTTGTGCGGAGTTATTCCAGTAATTTATTCCTAATTCAGCGTCCGAAAGAGGTGCATCATGTTCCATCTACAAGCCAACAAAATATATTTGGAAGTCTGCGCAAAAGAGGGCGTGACCAGTGGTTCCGTTAATGTCTACATGGTTCGATTTTCCTTCAACTCGGATTGGGATGGCCTGGACAGGACGGCGGTATTCCACGCGGGCGACGATCAAATTTCCGTGGTGTTGGACGACTCTAACGAGTGCCAAATTCCGTGGGAGGTATTGGAGAATCCGGGACGAAACCTGTCGGTTGGCGTATATGGAACAAAGGGCGGCACAGTCGTTCTCCCCACCATCTGGGCGCAGCTGGGAGAAATTCGGGAGGGCGTGTCGCTGGGCAGCAACGCGCAGCCTCCCACGCCAGATGTGTACAGTCAGATTTTAGAAGCCGCCGAACAGGCGGAAAAGATTGCGCAGAGTGTACGGGATGACGCGGATGCCGGAAAGTTTGATGGAGAACCCGGCCCGGAGGGGCCACAGGGACCGCCCGGAGATGGAGTGCCGGAAATTACCCCAGAGGACGAAGGAAAGTTTCTGGGTGTTCTGGACGGCGCTGCGGAGTGGGTTTTGGGAGGCTCCGGTTCCGGCAATGTATCATCTCCGGAGATATCAGTGATCCGTGTGATGGACAGGCAGGAATATGAGGAGCTTCCCACAAAGAGCCCCACCACGCTCTATCTGATTCGGGGGTAGCAAAATGATTTATGCAGGAACAGAGACCATAGAGACCTTGATGCTGGGAGAGATGGGGATTAAAACCATCATGGCTGGCAGCGAGAATGTTTATGAAAGGCCAGGGGCCTATGTATATATCCAACTTGACACAAAGGAGAGTCAGTAAATGGCAAGCTATTTTAACCTAACTCTTGATACCACCGCACCGTCTGGCCTGACACTGCAAATCAATGATGGGGCACTGTATGCGACCAGTACAGCGGTAAAGCTGACCATTGGAGTCAGCGACGAGCAGACCACCGGCTACCAGATGAAAATCTGGGGAATTGATGGTGTCGCGGAGGAAGAGTCCGCCAGCTGGGAGACCTTTGCCACCAGCAAGAGCGTCAACCTGACTTCTGGGGATGGCCTGAAGACTGTACATATCAAGGTCCGTGACGATGTGGGCAACGAGAGCGCCGAGGTGACGGATGATATCACTCTCAACACTACGGTTCCCGTGGTCACAGTCACCGGCCCGGACAAGAGCAAGATTTCCAAGATTGCGGGATTCAATCAGTCTGTTATCAACTTTACTTCCGATGTGGAGTTTGACGAGTACAAGGTTTGCGTGGTTCCTGCCAATTCCAGCGAGCAGGATGCGGGCACCCTGATCCCCACCACTGGCGGCTCCATCAACACCAGCGGAAACGAAGGCAATTATCCCGCCACCACTAATATCCAGGTTACGATTAACGGAACCGATTTGGAGAGCGCGTCTACCGGAGACGGCGTGAAGATTGTCAAGGTCTTCGTCAAGACTGCCGCAGGAATTTGGAGTGTGGCATAATGGCGGCCCCAAAGCTGACATTCTCTATTTCCGGAGAAAAGGTCTCCGCCGTGTCTGGCTTTGATTATATCATTGTGGCGTTTCAGTCAGATATTCCCTATCAGGCGTTTGAGTGCCGCGCTACGAAGGCTGGGGAGGAGTACGGCGTGGGGAAGGGGGCGCTGATCGCGTCCTTCTCCACCACCCCGGCGAACACACAGCGGAGTTTCGAGGTGTATGACGATTACCTTGTTCATGGAGACGGGAACTATCGAATTTCCCTCTTTGCACAGGGGGAAGACGGAAGCTGGAACGACAACTACTATTATATTCCTGTTGGCAGCACAGCCTACATTACCGCCGATGGGGAGCCATATCTCTGCATGAGGGAGTGATCATATGCCGACAACAGATGGATATAACGGGGCCTACACGGGACCGGAAATTGACAAGGGAATCGCAAGAGCGAATCAGGCCGTTACGGTTCCCGGAAGCGGAACGGCTTCTATGTCCGAAACCCTCGGCTCCGGCCCGTACACGATTGAGTTTACGGAGGAGGCTGGTTCTGGGGAAAGTAGTGGAGAATCTTTCGCAATTGGAGATGTTCGCTTAACAACAAAAACCGAACTAGGTGAGAACTGGGTATTGGCAAACGGCACTATCATTTCGGCGGAAGATTATCCGAAGTATGTGGAAGAATTTCCGTTTAAGTTTGGGACATCATATAAAGAAAATCTGTTTGGAGAGACAAGTGACCCATCTGGAAACAGTGTCTTGCAATATATCAACGGGAATTATATTTGCGTTTTTCAAAATAAAATCTACTACGCGAGCTCTCCTGATGCAAATTGGACAGAATCCGTCATTATCCCGGCGGGTTCTAGCGGGACAATCAATGATTTTCTGTTTGCGAACGGATATTATGTCGCGGCCAGCCAATTTTATGATTCAGATCATTGGGTTTCACGGGTATGGTACGCGTCTGATTTAAATGGCCCATGGAGCGCGGTGGATGTCCATCAATCAACAGGGACAGGTTCTTACGGCAGATCCGTCCAGTACATCAATGGTCAGTTTGTGCTGATGACATCGGAAACGGTCAACTCCGTAGCGAAATACTATTTTTACACCGCACAATCACCAGATGGGGCATGGGCCGCAATTCCCATGGATTTTATACCCCGGGTATGGCGGATTGTTTATGCGGAAGGCAAATACGTGCTGTGTGTAATGCAGCAGGACGAGAATTCAACTTGGCACGTTGGCCTAAAATATGCCAGCAGTTTAAATGGCCCGTGGGAGTATCAGGACGTATGTGAGAGGAAAAATAGTTATTCTCCAAACCTGTTCACATATCTAAATGGGAAATATCTTATTTTCCAAAAATACGTTGAAACGGCTGCCTCATATAATGCTATCCTCTTTTCAGACTCTATTGGTGGAGAATGGACATTCAGTGAACTTTCGTTAAGAGACGGAACCATTAGCGCTGTTGTCTATGAAGGCGGAATGTATTATGCCGCATTCTGCGGTTTTAAAACGGTTTCAAGCAGTACAACTTATTATCTTGGTTGTGTGTTTTCAGAAGATTTGCAGAACTGGGAAATAGGGTATATTACATCGCTGGCAGGCGCAGTCTCTTCCTGCGGACTACTAGTGCATGACTATTTTCTAATATGTTCCGCACAACCTAATGCGTCGCCTGTTAATAACGGGATTAGATACTACGATATGAGGTTTCGGAAATTGCCGACAATCAATATTGCTGGGGTAAATACATTTATTAAAGTGGGGTAAACAATGGCAATCAAAGTAAATGGAAAGCTGGTGGCAGGGGCTGGTAAATCGGCCTATGAATCCGCGCAGGATGGGGGATATACGGGGACGGAGGAAGAATTTTATGCTGAACTTGCAGAAGTAAAAAACAAGCAGAATAAACTCAGTGGAACCAAAGGACAAGTAGTTGGCTTCGATGCTGAGGGAAATGCACAGGCTCAAGACGCGCCAGCGAGCGGCATCACGCAGGAACAGGCCGACGCACGATATTTGATCAGAAATGATGGCGGGACCGTTTCCGGACCAGTTGCTTTTATGGAGAAATCAAACTTTTATGGCTCTGCTGTTTTTAGTGCTGAGGCCGCTTTCAACGGAAATGTGTTAGTTCCCACAGAACCGACACAGGATTCAAATCCTGTTAGCCTTTCGTATTTCAATCAAATTCTGCAAGAACAAAAGCTAAAGGCATATCCAATTACTTTGGTCACATCCGCCTGGAGCAGCAATTCTCAGACAATCACTGTTCCTGGAGTACTTGCCGACGAGACAAAGCAGCTGATTCAGCCCGTTCCAGCTATCGCCTCGCAAGCCGCTTATCTCGCTGCAGGAGTCCTCTGTACCGGACAAGCTGCCGATAGTCTTACCTTCACCTGCCAGACGGTTCCAACAGGGAATTTGACAGTGTATGTGGCAATAACTGATGTTAAAAGCTAAGGAGGACACATGATAGCGAATCAGATGATCATTGGTACATCTCTTCCGGAGCTGTCTAATCCAGCAACAGCGGAGAATCTAGCCGCCGGAAAACAGGCCATAGATAGCAACGGTGAAATAATCACTGGAACGGCAGAAGTTTGTGATATGCTTGCAAACCTGGGAACCGCTACTGCGGCAGATGTAACGAGTGGAAAGACATTTACAAGTGTGTCCGGTGTTAATGTTGTGGGCACATTATCTGTTAAAGCGCCAGCCGTGAAAAGGATCGCGATTATAAACGACGGTATATCTAATAATATGAGTATATATCATACAAGTTTGAACGCGGGAAATCTTATTGTAACTAGTGTATTAATAACACCTAACACAGCAAGTGGGACTACATTCAGCGCAGTGCAGGGAACCTTAATTTTTATGCAATATAGCTCATATCTGACATTATCAGGAAATGTTACCGATATGAACGCCCCTGGCTCTGATGTAAGAGTATACAAAGTAACATGAAATCTCCATGGCGTAATGTCCATACATTTTCAACAAGCAAATCACACAGGCTTTTTCATAAAAAGCGAGATCAAGTATGCGCGTCAAACCTTAAAGGTCCAGTGGCTTCCCAGTTTTCCAGTCCCGGACCGGTTCGTGGGCAACCCATGCAGTTTCCCCGCAAAAGGAACAGGGATGATGCCAGTCCCAAGAACCCCATATATTGGAACCATCTGGCGGAGTAAAAGGGGCCATTCGTCCGCACTTTGAACAGATCACAGTAACTTTATACAAATCCATATCCATATCATCACCTCAAAAAGATTATACCATAGATAGGCGGTGCTGCCCATGAGTAATGAAAAATGTATCATAGACCCACAGCGGGATTGTTTGGGCCTGCAAAAAGCGGACATGTTGGAAAAGCAGATGGAGAAATTGCAGGAACAGGCAAGAGACACCCACGGAAAACTGTTTGACCGCATCCGGGAGCTTGAAAAGGCAGAGACCGCCCGGAACGAGCAGTATATCAACATCATGGAAAAGCTGGACAAGCTGATCGCATGGCAGGAGACAGAACAGCAGAGGCCAGGAAGACAATGGAGCGATATCAAAAGCAAAGTAGTTGTAGCGGTGCTTTCCTCCATTTTGACAGCAGCGGCGCTCGCGGTTCTAAACCTGATTGTCCCCTAATCAACAGTTTGTTATTAACCGGCACAGCCGGAAAAAGAAAGGAAGTACATATTATGAACAAGACCATCAACGACATCATGGAGCAGTACAAGGCCGGTAAGATCACGGTGGAGGAGGCCAACGCAAAGCTGAAAGAGGCTGGCGCGAATTTTTCTCTGGACCCGAACAAGAATCCTACTGGCGGCTGGACGAAGGAGGAGATGGAGGAGGGCTTTATTCCCGCTCCCGTTGAAACTCCCTGGTGGGCTTCCATGCACACCTTTGCCGGAGCGGTTGCTTGGCAGGATGAGTTGCGCAAGTATATCCCCGAAAAGGATATGGTGTACAACCGGCCCAAGTATCACGGCGTGGACGTGGTGAAGGGCGCTCTGCGGTACATCTATGCTGAGGACGGGTCCTGCAAGTATCAGCCCAAGAGCATGCGGGACTATGACGAGGACCACGGCAGGAACTAATTGAAAAGCCGCCCATCCAGGCGGCGAAGATTGACACAGAGCGGCGCTTTTGGTAGAATAAGCCTGCCTTGAAAAAGGCCCTGGGCGCTGCGATATACGGTAGGCGGTTAGCACTTCCCTGTGAAGGGAGGTGATGCTGATGGTTACATACAGTGAGCTTTTTGCTTACTCGCTTGTACTCCTTGGCGTTGCAACTCTGTTTTTCCAGATTTGCAAAAGAAAATGACCGCCCCCGGCCAAGAGTGCGGTCAAATTCTTTTGACAACATTTTAGGCTAACCGCTTATCGGCAGCGCCCTTGTACATTCATTATACCAAATCAGGCCGCTTTGTCAAGCACGACAGGGCGGCTTTTGTGCTGCCCGGAAAGGAAAACACATGGAGCTTTTGAAGAAACGGCTGTCAAACCTGCTGGCCGTCAAGAGCATTGTCACGGTAATTCTCACGGCGGTGTTCGCCTACCTGACCTGTACCGGCGGAGTGACGGCAGAGCAGTTCCTCACCGTATTCACCGTGGTGATCGCATTCTACTTCGGTACCCAGGCCGAAAAGCGCAACTCCGGGAGTGATGGAAATGCCTGACCATCTGGCGGTAACAATCCCCCTGAAAGATATCCAGCGCATCCAGCTCTACATCAACACCGCTCGCCGGTCTCTCTCTCAAATCCAGAGGGAGACTGGGGCGGATTACATCCTCAACGGCACGCTCTACAACATGAGCACGTTTGTACCTAATTGCCACTTGAAAGCAGATGGGAAGGTACTCTGCAAACCGGCTTACACAGTCTCCGGCTACTCCTGGAATGAGGGACCGGACATCTCTATGGACACGCTGCCGGACGCCTCTCAGCGTAATTATATCACCTGCACACCGCTGGTTGTTTCCGGAAAGCCAATCTCCAAACTGATTTATGACGAGGGCCAGGGAGGAAAGCGGGGACGCTCCGCTATCGGCATCAAGGGCGGCTCTCTGGCCCTTTACTGTACGAGGGACGGAGGGAGTATGACCCGGACGCCGGAAGCCCTTAGAGATGATCTAGCGGCGGCTGGATGGGATTCCGCCGTTATGCTGGACAGCGGCGGTTCCAGCCAGTGTTATTTCAATGGAGCGGTCATCCAGAGCAGCAGGAACGTGCATGATTTGATTCTGGTCTATCTCAAGAAAGGGGAGACAACTGTGGAAAAGAAAAAGGTGGTCCTGGACCCGGGCCATGACGCGGGAAACCTCGCCAACAAAAGCCCGGACGGAACCTATTATGAGCATGAGTTTGCCCTGGACATGGGGAAACGCATTCAGAGCATCCTGGAGCGGCATAGCGTTGCTGTCACCATGACCAGGACTGGCGGCGGGGAAGTCAGCCTTGCGCAGCGGTGTGCGATTGCAAACGCCATCAAAGACCTGGATTTGTTCGTGAGCCTGCACAGCAACGCCGCTGGAGATGGAGGCTGGTCCTCTGCCTCCGGATGGAGCGCATATGTCTACAAGACCAGCGGGAGCGGCTATGAGGCAGCAAAGGATATCCTGGAGGCCGTCAAAGACGCCGGAATTACTGTCAGGTCTACACCGATTGTGGCGGACTCGTCGCTGTATGTCTTGAAAGGCACCGTGGCTCCGGCTGTTCTGATCGAGCATGGCTTCCACACCAATCAAACAGACACCGCAAATCTCAAAAACTCCGCATACCGGCAGAAACTGGCGGAAGCGGAAGCAAAGGGCATCCTGAACTATCTGGGGATTGCCTGGAAGGAGGAAACTGTGGACAATCCTTCTGAAAGTGATCTGGCTGTCCAGTGGGTGCAGGAGAACGGCATTATGCTGGGCAACACGAACGGCGACATGATGCTGGACCAGCCCGTTACCCGCAGGCAGTTTGCCGTGATGCTGTACAGGTATCATCAGAAATTCGGAAAAGCCTGAACACCTGAAAGGACGTGAACCGATGAGCGCAAGAGTGAAATTACCGCCGCCGCTGGATAAACTCTTGCGCTCTCAGCTGGAAAGAGCCATCTATGAGTCTGCCCTAAACCAAGACGATGAATTGATCGCAAAACGACGAATCATTGATAAATGGGGTCAGATGGACGTGGCGGCGGAACTGGGATGGTACCGAAGCACAGTTAGTGACCATGAAAAGTACATATTCCAAAGGGTTGAGGAAGTAGCAAAACAACTCTATACAAACAAGGGAGCCGAGGATTAACCCAGCTCCCTTTTGTTTTACTCTCGTAAACATCTATCGAAAAAGTCCTTATTTAGTATGAGTACATCATCTGCGCAGTTTTTAAGCTTGGTCATGTTTTGCCCATTTACACCTACCACTACGGTTATTTTTCCAATAGTATTTAGAATTTCAAGGGCAGGAATATAATCGCTATCTCCACTCACAATAATGGCAACATCATATGCGTTTAGAAAACCTTTTGCTACTAAATGGACCCCCATGTTAGTATCAGTTCCTTTTTCCTCCACATAATAAGTAGACCTGTCATGAATATCCATTTCTTTTCCGTAAACTTTGCGAGCAATATGTTGGCCTTCAATTACAGTAAAATACTTCTGGTTTTTTAGACCATTTATCCAGTTATATGTATTCTTTCTACGATCATCCTGCATAAGAAACTCATCTGGTTTTGGCGCACACAAGAAAGTCTTTTCGAGAGTATGATTTCCTGGAAGAAGACTAACAATCTCTTTTGGAAGATTATTATAATCTAATCTTGGGGAAGGCTCTTCAATTTTTCGATAATAATTCATCATAGCAATATTAAAGTTTTCAAAGTCAATAAATACCATTGCTCTTCCCATATTTTTCCTCCAATAAGTGTCTAGGGGGGCCCGCTGGCTCGAAAGCCATACGGGCCCCGTTTTCATCTAGGCAGAAGAACACAATTCCTTCTGTGCGCTTATTATATGCTTTATAAACTGGTTTGTAAACACCCTTTTCGAAAATATTTTGTTGAAAACGACACCATACAAATATTCCACACAACTCCCGCATGGATGCCACCCATGCGGGGATTTTTTATGCGACAATAGAGACATGGAGGACGTGAGGATTCAAGGGCTGTACACGTCGCAGTCCTCCTCACGGACTCCTTATTTTTGCTGCAAAGGACGTGTTATTTTGCTTGTGAATGGGTCTGAGCTTGTCAAGCGGCTGGTGGCCTGCGGATGGACCATATCCAACGCCACAGATGCCTGTTTTCAGTATGCGGCAGAGGGGAAATTTTCAGAATTGGAGGCGTTCATCCGGCAGCAGGAATTGTTGTTCGATGACCGGCGTGAATATGCGGTTTGAATTTTACAACGAAAACCCAGCCGGACGTAATGTTGGGGATTGCACAGTCAGAGCGATTTCTAAAGCCCTGGGCCAAAGCTGGGACGCTACCTATTGGAATCTCTGTATTGAAGGAAACCTGCTCAAAGATATGCCGTCAAGCAACGCTGTCTGGGGAGCCTATCTGCGCAGGCAGGGCTTCGAGAGGGATATTGTCAGAGATGATATGTCTGTAGCGGATTTCGCAGCAGAGAACCCACATGGGACCTATATTCTTGCTCTGTCCGGCCATGTGGTCTGTGTCCAGAATTCTATTATATATGACACCTGGGACAGCGGGAATGAGATCGTTTTGTATTACTGGCAGAAAGGATGACGTGATATGGCCTATTATCCGCAGTATTACCCTCAGCAGCCCTATCCCTACCAGCCACCCATGATGGATAACCTTGCCCAGCTCCGGGCGGGGCAATATCAGCAGCCGGTTCCCCCGCAGACGCCGCAGCCTATGCCGCAGCAGAGCGGTCAGAGCATGGTGTGGGTCAGCGGACAGGCGGAGGCTATGTCCTATCTGGTGGCTCCCAACAGTGCTGTTGCTTTATGGGACAGCAATGCGCCCACCATCTATCTCAAACAAGCGGACGCGTCTGGTAAGCCCAGCATCAAAATTTATGATCTGGTGGAGCGCGGAAATACTGCGCAGACGGTCCAGGAGGCCCCTCAGACGCCCCCCGTGCGCTATGCCACACAGGATGACTTGGAGGCACTTGCTGCCCGTGTAGACGCTCTGAGCACAAAGGAGATCACTCAGGTGAGACCGACCAACAAAAAGCCCGCAAAGGAGGATGCTGAATGAATCCGTTTTTCAACGCTATGGGCGGAAATAAACAGACCAACATGATGCAGCAGTTTCAGCAGTTTATGAACCAGATGAAGGGCAAAGACCCAAATGCAGTGATTCAGGACATGATGCAGTCCGGGAAAATCACCCAGGACCAATACAACCAGGCCCGCCAGCAGGCCCAGCAGATGCAGGGCATGTTTGAGGGGATGCGGGGAATGTTCGGAAAGTAACCATTTCCAAACCAATTATTAAACCAATTCAAACCATTTAATCAAAATCTGTGGCCACGGTTTTGAAATAAATCTACAAAGGAGATTACATCATGAGTCTTTCTTCTGACGGCGGCACTGTTATGACAATGCCGGTTACTCCCGCTTATCAGGGCGGCGGTTATGGTGGCAATGGCTCCATGTGGGGTGGAGACTGGTCTGCCTGGATTATTTTGTTCCTCATTTGGGGAGCCTTTGGGGGCGGCTGGGGCAATGGCTTCGGCGGAGGTTTTGGCGGAGCAAACGGGCCTGGCTTCCAGGGTTATGCCACACGCTCCGACATTAACGAGGGCTTTGCTCTGAACAACCTCCAGAGCGGCATCAATTCCATCCAGAACGGAATCTGTGATAGTACCTACAGCCTGACCAACGCCATCAACAATGGATTCCACGGTGTGGACACCGCCATGTGCAATCTGGGCACCCAGCTCCAGCAGTGCTGCTGCGACAACGCCCGGGCCATCGACGGCGTAAACTACAACCTGGCAACCCAGACCAACGGCATTCAGACTGCCATTCAGGGTGTTCGGTACGATATGGCTACCCAGGCTTGCGACACCCGCAACACCATTCAGAACAGCACGCGGGACATTATCGACAACGCCAACGCCAACAGCCGGGCCATTCTGGACTTCCTGACTCAGGACAAGATCGCCACGCTGACTGCTGAGAACCAGTCCCTGAAATTCCAGGCTTCTCAGGCGGCTCAGAATGCGTTCATTACTGCCAACCAGGAGGCGCAGACCGCCGAGCTGATTCGCCGCATCAATCCTATGCCCGTTCCGGCCTATCAGGTTCCGAACCCCTATGCCGGTTGTGGGTGCTATAGCTCCTGCGGCTGCGGCTGCTAAAACCACATACATCAGCTTTCCGGCATGACCGGAATGTTCGGCCCCGTGCCGATACTACAACAACGCGGCGGGGCAATGGCTCCGCCGTATTCTTTTATGAGAAAGGATTGATTTTATGGCTGAATTTACAAATGTATTTGTTCAGCAGATCGCGGCTAATGGGAATGCAGTTTTCAGCGAAACGCCCGTTTCCGGCTCTAATTGTATTGTTCATCGGGATGGTTCTGGCATCATCACTCTGCGGGGGATGACGAATCAGTGCCGTGCCCGTTACAAGGTGGTATTTGGCGGGAATATTGCCATCCCGACTGGTGGGGCAGTGGGCCCCATCTCCGTCGCTATCGCCGTGGAGGGCGAGGCCCTTGGAAGTGCGACAGCTGTTGTGACGCCTGCGGCAGTCGAGGACTTTTTCAATGTATTCGCTGCCGCATTTATTGAGGTTCCCCGGGGCTGCTGTGTGACAGTGGCTGTCAAAAACACCTCCACTGAGACGATCGAGCTGGAAAATGCCAACGTGATCGTTGAGCGTGTATGCTGAAAGGAGATAACAAAATGAAAGCACTGTATGAGCTGAAAGAGAAGTTTGAGATGGAGCTGGAGGAACTAGCTCGGAAGGGAGAGCTGGGCGCCGGCGATTTGGAGCTGGCACACAAGCTCACCGACACCATCAAGAACATTGACAAAATCTGTGCTCTGGAGGAAGATGGCGGTTACTCTGAGGCCGGAGACTGGGAAGGGCGCGGGTCTTACAATCGCGGTTCCAGCTACGCCAATCGCGGCAAGCACTACGTTCGGGGCCATTACTCCCGAGATGGTTACAGCAATCGCGGCTACAGCCGTGAAAGCGGTTACAGCCGCCATGACGCAAAAGAGCAGATGATGGCCCAGTTGGAGGATATGATGGGCTCTGTGTCGAATGAGCGGGAGCGTGAGGCTATCCGCCGCTGCATGGAACAGCTGGACCGTGAGTAAGGGGGTGCCGCCATGAATGGCACCAACGAAGCGCGGGAAGGCTCCCGAGAATGGCTCCTTTTAAAAATTGCGGAATGCATGGTTGAACCAATGAGCGAACGGACGGCAGAACGTTTAAGCACTTACAGCGGAGCGTACAACGCTATCTGCCAATGGGAAAACGGAAAACCTCCCGATTCCAATTCACCTAAACCGTTTACCGAGGAAGAGGCGAAAGAGTGGACCAGCGCAATGCAGAATGTAGACGGCACTACCGGCCCTCACTGGACGATGGAACAAACCAACCAGATCATGACGCAGAGGGGAATCAACTGCGACCCTGCGGAGTTCTACGCTGCTATGAACATGGTCTATTCCGATTACAGCAAGGTTGCTAAGAAGCTCAATGTCAGCAACATCGACTTCTATGCCGAAATTGCGAAAGCGTTTCTGGATGACCAGGACGCAGCTCCCGACAAGCTTGCCCGGTACTATGAGTTTGTCGTGAAGCACTGATGATAGTCCCCGCTCTCTCATGAGGGCGGGGATTTTAGTTAGCATTTTAGTTAGCATTTACTTGTGACAACAAGTATTTTTCATATCTAGATAAGAACTGCCAGTTCTTAAATAAATCTTTTTGATCTGCTCGCAAGCCACCGAAACACAAAGAAAAACCACGCAACCATTGAGGCTACGTGGTTTTTTGTTTTGGTCCGAGTGGCGGGATTTGAACCCACGAATAAAACGGTAAAAATATTGAAATTAAAGGCATATATCCATTAGTTAGCATTTTTGTTAGCATTTTTAAAGAAATCGGCCATCTTTGTCTCGTACCTTTTTACGTCGGATTGAGCGATGTGCGTATAGATTTTCTGCATCGTTGCGATATCAGACCACCCACCAATTTCCATAGTGATTCTTTCGGGGATCTGAAGGTGATAAGCTAGGGAAGCGAAACTATGCCGGAGTCCATGGACAGTAACATCGTGAACACCGGCGGTCCTGCAAACTTGATGAATGCCGCGACGTAGAGTATTTTGCCCCATATGCAAGACTGGTCCATCTGGTTTCCTGTCTCTTTCAATGACTTCCAAAAGCTCTGGAATCATAATAGGAACATTTCTGGTGGATGTTCTGTTTTTGTTCTGAGGCTTTTTGACGAGTCCGTTTTCACTATATACGGCAGCACCAGAAACCCGTATAAATTGAGGTTTTTTTGGTATGTTTTTCCAATCAAGGGCGGATATTTCTGAAATGCGTAAGGAAGACAGAGCTAGGAGTGCCGGTAAAGCATATGGCGTATCTTTGACGGCTTCTATAAATGGCTTGATTTCGCCTGGATGCAGAAAAGAGTGTTCTGCTGGCGGAATAGCGGGAATGGACACCTCTGGAAGCTTCTTACCCGTAACGTGCAAGACTGCTGTGCAGATAAAGGCCCATGCATTTTTGATATATTTGGGAGAACAAAGCGCGGCTTCCTGATTTACAATAGATTGCCACTCATTATCCGGAATAGTTATGGGGGATTTTTCCATAATATCCTGAAATCGGTTTTTCTGTATAGAGCGATATCCTCGAATGGTAGAAGGAGATAAAGTGTTGCTTTTGTTTTTAATATAAGTGTCAACAATCTCGTTCAGTGTCAATATTTCAGGACCATTTTCTTTGGCTTTGACAACACGTTTTCCAGCTAGATACTCCGCCTTGATTGCCTGTGCCTCTCGGATGCACTTCTTTCGGTCAAAGTCCGATATGCTGACGCTCTCTCCGCCTAAGCGCAATTGGATGAACCATTTTCCGGATGATAACTTTCTTGGCTCTGGAACTTTCACAATATTGCCTCCTAGAAACACGCCGCCAGGGGATTCCTGACGGCGGCTTTTTACTGTGCCCTTTTTAACTCGTTGATCTGCTGAGTATGTAGCTCCACCGCTTCTTCCAGATCGTCCACTCGGTCCTCCAAGATGTCCACAGCCTCTTTAGGAACCGGATTGATCTGCTCACTGAGGGCTTGAAATTTCGGGTCAAAGTAGGCTTCCATGAGCACCATAGTTTCACCAATAATTTCCTTCTTCTGCTCAGTCATCATATCCTTGACCGTGCCGATGATTTCTTCTTTCTGCTGTGCCATCTTCTGGTCCATGCGGGATTCTAGCCCGGCCATTAGCTGTGCAATAGCCTGTAAATCTTTTTTATCGAGCATAATAGTATTTTCCCCTTCTATTGCTATTAAGAGAAAGCGATGATATAATCATAACTGAGGTGGTCGTCTTTATGGAGAACGAACTTATCAAAAGCAAAGCTGGAATGTCATTCCATCTTGATGGAGAAAACGAGATTGACGCAACGTTACTTTCTCATATGATCTCTGACATGGTTGAATATACAAAAATTATGGCAAGAGAAGTGAATCCGGACGCTTACCTTAAAATGAATGTTACTGCGTTCAAAAATGGAAGTTTTGAGGTTCTATTTTCTGCTGTCTGTGAAACTGCCGAGACGCTCTTTACCGGTGTAGGCGCTGCGGCAACCACTGCTGGTGCGGTGATTGGCGCACTTAAAGGCGGCATCGAAATAAAAAAACTTTTAAGAGGGAAGCCCGCGAAGTCCGTTGATAAGCTTACAGACGGGAAAATATCTGTTGAGTCTGAGAGTGGAGAAAAGATAATTGCCCCCTCTGCCAGCCAAGTTGTGATGTATAATATACAAGCGGACCAATTGATTACTAATATCTCAAATTACGCAAAAATGCATAATCCGAATGGCGGGTTTACCGTTTCGGATGAATCTGGAAGCGTGTATTGCTCATCGTCCGATATATCTGTAATGGCAAAGCCATCCGATATAACTGAAACGTCAGCTTGCCAAAGAAGCCGAGTTGAAACAGACCTTCTAATCCGGAAACCCGATTTAGAGGGTTCTTCCAAATGGGGATTTACTTATAATGGAAGGATCATAAATGCTTCTATTGATGATGACAATTTCTTGGAATGGTTTCAAGCTCACGGTACAGTAAATCGTGGTGATCATATACATGTGACACTCGAAATATATGTCGATATTGACCCACAAGGGGTTCCTATCAAAGGAACGGAAAAATATACTGTCATAAAAGTACATGGAGAAATCTTGCACGACATGAGTAATATCCAAGGCCCGTAGACGCAGCTCTGCGGGCTTCCTTATTTATTACCGCCTTTCGGCGGCTTTTTCTTTTTGCACTTGCGCTCTCATAGCAAACATATAATTTTTGAAAGCCTCGAGACTGTTAAAAATTGGGATTACCCCGTCTGGATGCTCAAAGACGTTCGGGAGGACATCAATCTTTTGTTTAATCCCGTCTGCCTCTGCTTCAATTTGCCTGATTGGAAGAATATCGTTGTAGAAGTGGTTTTCCAGAATGTGCCGGAGTTCGTGCCCTAAAATTTCTTGTTTCCGTTTTTCACAAAAAACAGAATTGATATAGATGTCGAAAGTTCCATCATCATTTGGAATTGTCACGCCTTCAACTTTTGACGGAAACTCAACATACCGCACAAAATAATCAGGCGTCCACACGCTATTTTCCCTCTACTTTCCGCAAGGCTTCAATAATTGCGGCGGCTTTTTCCACATCTTCCACTGTTGCACCGTCTGCCAGCTTGAACAGCATCCGGCATTCTGGTCTTGTCCGCAGACGTTCCAGCACTTCGTCCAGCTCATCCCCGTCCTTGGGGGTGGGCGCTTTTTCTTTTTCCCCTGTTAGTTCCGATACGGGTACGCCGAAGTAGTCGGCTACTTTTCGAATATTTGCATCTGTTTGACTTTTTCCTTGTTTCCATCTTGTGACTGTAGATTTTTCTATACCAATTTCAAGCGCAACAGCAGACGGAGATTTGCCAACTGAATTGCAAAGTCTCAAATAGTTGTCGTAAAACAAAATGAACCCTCCATTTTTGGTAAAAACGTATAAGTTGAAAATGTTTACGAAAAGCTATTGACAGTTGCAAGTGTTTGATATACAATTACGTCGTGAGTTGCAAATGATAACAAAACACCAGACCCCGGAGTTATCTCCCGTGTCAATCGCTTTTATGTATCTCGCAAATCCATAATAGCATAGTTGGTTAACTTTTGCAACTATTTTTTGAACGTGGCGGGAAAGAAAACCTCCCCATGCGGTAACATGGGGAGGCCCGCAGGTCATTTCGACCGGCGGTTAGACAACGCCGAGGCAGCCAGCCGCTTGGTGGCAGAACTGGTGCGGGAACTCCGCAAAGCCCTGGACGCTGCGGACGCAACCTTACGGCTGGTCCGTACAGAATTGCGAGCCATTAAATCACCCCCTTTCTGGCAAGCCTTCAACCATACAAAAGGGATGAATTATGACTAGATTCTGTAAATAACAGTCTATCAGACTTTCCCGCCACAGTCAACAAATTAAACAGAATGGAGGGATGAAATTGCCGGAGGCATGGACTGGGAATCTCATTGGGAAGATGCACAACAAGGGAATTACATACGATGAATTGGCAGAAGAAATGGGCGTTACAAAGTCCTATATCTCCATGATCTTGAATGGAAAGCGCAAGCCTCCTGGGATTAGAAAACGGATGGAATGTGCTCTTGATTCTGCCATTCAGAAGAAAAGTGCTGCTGGTGACTATCTTCTCGCAGAAGATGGTAGCAAAGAATCTGTCCAATAAACCGGCCAACTAGTTTGTGACAAATTGGCCGGAATGAAGGTGGTGAGAGATTGTTTCAAACAAAAAGGTTTCTAAAAAAAAGAATTGCGGAGTTGGAATCAGATTTGGATTTAGAACGCCGCAAGTCCAGAGAGAGTGCACTAATAAGCAAAGCGGGGCTTCCAAAATGTAAGGGGTTGTATTGTTTCCAATGTGTTTATGCGGTATTAAAGCCAGCTGGTTACTACGGAGATATTTACACTCTTCTTGGCTGTGGTAAAGACGCTGAATGCAAGGACTTTACACCGGCGTATAGCCAAACCAAGATAGAATCGTGCCCCAGTTATCAGCAAGCGATGCAATCAGGCTTAATGCCGCGATGAATGTCGTAATCGCATAAGGAACCCAAAAGTTTCTGGATTCACGTCTTCTTTGCTCTACATAAGCTTCTCCGGCCAGAGAAATAGAATAACCAAGTTGTTTATTTTCTTTTATCCCATTTATTTCAATAAGTTCGTCGCTTACCCAATACTCTATAAAGCGGTTCTTGTAAAGCTCTGAAATATATTTGCTTGGGCTTTTTGATTCGTTTAGAGATGTGATTTCTTGGATGTCCTTGAACGTACAGCGTTTTTTCTTGTAAAGCAACTTTAGAACTTTGTAAGTCTTTTTATCTACCACAATGTTTACCTCCCTTCACCACATTCTACCATGGCAAGTAAGTGAGCACAACAGCGCACCTATTTTTAGGAAAATAAAAAAGCGAGGTTGATAAACTATGACAATCGGAGCATGGGTATTCGTTATTATCACAGGCGTTTTCGGCCTATCTATCGCAGGATTTTTGTTACGGGGAGCAATAGCGACTGATAAACAATACGAAAAGGGCTTGAAAATTGGACTCTCAATCGCAACAGCGGCAACAGTTTTAATTACTGCGCTGATTTGTGGCGCCTATATCTGGTATCGGCTTAATTCTGAGAGCGGACGTAGGGCTTTGAAAGACCAGCAGAGCAATTTGTCTGGTGGGATTGAGAGAACAGTATCTGTCTACGACATAAACGGTCAGCTTATCAAGGAGTATTCGGGAAAGTTTGACGTTGAAACAGACCGGGAGAGTTACATTTTATTCGATGATGAAGACGGGAATCGTCACATGATTTATTACACCACAGGGACAATCATTGTGGACGAAAAATAAAAAGCGGGCTGCCTCTGGAGGTAACAGAGGACAGCCCATGACACCACGTGAAACGCCCACGAGGTATCGGAGACAGTATAACACATCCTCCGGCCTCTGGCAAGAATAGGAGGATATTTTTAACATGAAAAAGGAACCGACAACGATTCAGGAATTAAGAGGTATGGCCCGGTACGTGAACCGCGAGTTTGATAATCTCTGCCGCGATTGGAAGGGCCGGGCATGGGAGGAGGCACATATGAATTATTCGTTTGAAGATTATCGCAGGGCGCTAGAGGGAGCTGGCCCCAAGTTGAAGGAATTGATTCTTGATCGGGCGGCACATGACCCTGGCATTCATTTGATGGAACTGAAGGAGCTGGTGTCCAGTGCATACCCGGAGGATGCCTAAAAATCCCCCGCCGTGTTCGCAGCACGACGAGGGCAAGGGTTGAGGTGAGGCCCTTTTGAATAAAGTATATCGCCTCCAGAAGGAAAAAGCAAGGGGGGAGATTTATGCCAAAAGTTAAATTAGCCAGAAATCTACGTAAAGAGACTAGGCTTGATATCCTGAATCAAATCATCAAGCACAGGATGATTGACGAGAGACTTGAGACGCAAGACCAATTGGCAAGCTATTTAGGAATTGACCGATCTTCTATCAACAAAAGGATTTCTGGGGAAACAAAATGGAAATATGACGAGCTATGCAATCTATTTTCTCTTCTTCACTTTAGCCCAGAAGAGATTGCAAAAGCGATGGGAGCAAAGTTATGAGCAATTTAACATTTTTCTTTGTGCTGCTGGGAGTATGCACATTTACCGGAGGCCTTTTCTGGGTGGTGGACAAGCTGGAGGGGCGGGTATGAAGCGACGGCTTACCCGCGAGGAACGACGGCGGCGCAGTAATCGAACGCTGCGGATTCTTACATATCTTTGCTTCGTTGGGCTTCTGGCAATCTGGTTAATTGGATTTCTGGCGCTGAATGTGGATGCGGAGCCTCCGCGCCCAGAGCACACAAAAGCCACCATGCCGGAGATCACATTGGGCGAGCTGGAGGCCGCAGAGAATGAGCTTATTGAGGCCGCGCTGTTGGCCCGCTCAACCAAGCTGGAGGACGTGACGATCACCTTCTACTGCTGCGAGGAACGGCCCCACATCTGCGGGACAGGCTCCGGCATCACCGCCAGCGGACGGCGCGTGACTCCGTATGTTAGCTGTGCTGTAGACCCTGCCGTGATTCCGCTGGGCAGCACCATTATGATTGAGCACAACGGCGAAATGCTGTACCTGCGGGCGGACGATACCGGCCCTGCTATCCGGGGAAACAGGCTGGACATTGCGGTACAAGGTCACCAGGAGGCGTTATCTTTAGGCGTGAAAACGGCTGATATTTGGTGGTGCGAGGAATGAGAGGAGGCCGGCATGTACCGCTGCATGATCTGCGGGCTTGAATTTGATCATCCGCTTCTGGTCATATGTAGTGAAATTTTGGATAGCGATGGAAACCGGGAGCGGCAAATCAAGGCTGTGTGCCCCTCCTGCTGGATGGGAGAACAATATTTCGAGGAGGAAAGCGATGAATGAATTGATTAAGGTCGTGCAGCTTCCGGTGATTGAGGAGCAGCTACGATCTATGAAAGAAACCGTGGATAAGCGTGTAGGGGAAGCGCTGTCCCTGGTATGCACTGAGGAAACCGTCCAGACGGTAAAGGGCGTACGCGCTGAACTGAACAAGGAGTTCCAGACGCTGGAGGAACAGCGAAAAGAGGTTAAGAAGGCGGTTCTGGGCCCCTATGAACAGTTTGAGGCGGTTTATAAGGAGTGCGTCAGCGACGCCTATAAACGGGCGGACGCGGCGCTGAAGGCCAAGGTGGACGACACCGAGCGGGAAATCAAGTGGCGGTGTGAGGACGGGCTGCGGGAATATTTCGCGGAGCTGTGCGCTGCCGAAAGAGTGGATTTTATCCGGTATGAGCAGGCCGGTATTGTTGTGGATATGGCCTCTGCCAAGCAGAAAACGCCCAAGAAGCTGCGGGAAAAGTTAGCTGATTTCGTGGCCGGAATTGCAAGGAGCGTGGAACTGATCTCCGGCATGGATGACGCTGAGGAGATCATGGTGGAGTTCAAGCGGACGCTGGACGCCCCGGCAGCGATCTCCACTGTGCAAGAGCGGCACCGGCGCATTGAGGCGGAGAAAGAGGCCCAAGCGCTCCGGGAAGAGCAGAGGGCGCTGGAGGCTGAGGCGGTAGCGAAGGTGGAGGCCGTTGCACCTCCGGTTTTGGAGCCGCCCATTGAGGATAAAAGGGTCTACCGCTGTTCTTTTTCCGTCGTCGCCACTAAAGAACAACTGAAAAAGCTGAAAGATTTTATGATTCAGGAGGGAATCCAGTATGTGTAATGCAATAGCTGCCCAGGCCCAGCGGCCCAAATTTTCCACGATGATTTCAACGGATGGTTATCAAAAGCTCATTAACAATACGCTGAAAGACCCCAGGCGTTCCCAGCGGTTTGTAGCGTCCATCACCTCCGCCGTGGCGACCAACCCGGCGCTCCAGGAGTGCGACCCGGCCACCGTCCTGTCTGGTGCATTGCTGGGGGAATCGCTGAACCTGTCTCCCTCCCCCCAGCTGGGCCAGTATTACCTTGTCCCGTTCAACAACACCAAGAAGGGCTGCAAGGACGCTCAGTTTCAGCTTGGCTATAAGGGGTACATCCAGCTTGCCCTCCGCTCCGGCTACTACAAGCACCTGAATGTGATTGCCGTCAAAGATGGCGAGCTGGTTCGGTTCGACCCTCTGACTGAGGATGTAGAGATTCGCCTTAATCCGGACGAGCTGGCCCGCGAGAGCGCACCGACAGTAGGCTACCTTGCTATGTTCGAGTATTTGAACGGCTTTCGCAAGACCATCTACTGGAGCCGGGAGAAGATGGAGGCCCATGCTCTGCGCTACTCTAAAGGCTACGCCGCCAGGAAGGGCTATACATTCTGGGAGAAAGACTTTGACGCTATGGCATTCAAGACTATGCTGCGTCAGCTGATCTCCAAGTGGGGCGTTATGTCTATCGATCTTCAGACCGCGTTTGAAGCGGATGCTGTAACGGAGGATTCTGCTGATTATCTCCAGACGCAGGAGCCGGAACTGCCCGCCCCTCAGCTTGGGGAGCTTCCTTCTGACGGAGAAGAGGCGGCGGTTTCCTCTGAGGAACAAGTGAGCCTGAATGACCTATAACATTATTTCAACCAGCTCCAAGGGCAACGCCGTGGTCATCAACGACCGTATTCTGATCGACTGCGGCGTGCCTTTCAAGGCCCTGGAGCCGGTCAAGAAAGACCTGCGGCTGGTGCTGCTGACGCACGTCCATTCTGACCATTTCAACCCCCGGACGGTACGGGCACTCCATAAGGAGCGCCCCACCCTCCGCTGGGGGTGCTGTGAGTGGATGGTGGGGGCGCTACTGGAGGCAGGGGTGGATAAGCGGCGGATTGATGTGCTAGAGCCAGGGGGGGAAGAGGTCGTTTACCCAGACCTATGCTATCTGACGCCACAGCCCCTGATACACAATGTCTCCAACTGCGGCTATCACATCACTGTGATGGGCGGCGAGCGTCTCTTCTATGCCACAGACACCGGCACTTTGGACGGTATTGAGGCCAGTGGATATGACCTCTATATGGTGGAGGCAAACCACACAAGAGCCGAGTTGGAGGCCCGCATAGAGGCAAAAAAAGCCGCTGGTGAGTTTGCCTATGAGTGGGCCGCTTCTAAGAACCATTTGAGCCAGGAACAGGCTGAGGATTGGCTGTACCAGCAGATGGGGCCAAACAGCCGGTATGTGTTCCTGCATCAGCACCAGGAGAAAGGAGATTAGATATATGGAAAAGTTACTTCTGACCCGCAAAGAAGCTGCGGAGGCATTAAGTATCAGCGTAGACACACTGGATGAATTGAGGGCAGATGAAAAAATCCGCTCTGGGAACATCGGTGTGCGGGTCTATTTTAGTCCGGATGAACTGAAAGCATTTGTAACGAAGGAGGGGCAGCTGTGCTGAACCGAATTGTGCTTATGGGCCGCCTGACCCGTGACCCGGAGCTGCGCCGCACCGGAAGCGGCACCGCTGTTACATCCTTCACCCTGGCCGTGGACCGGGACTTCAAGTCTCAGTCCGGCGAGAAGGAGACGGACTTCATTGATATTGTGGCCTGGCGCTCTACCGCTGAATTTGTCAGCAAGTACTTCTCCAAAGGCCGCATGGCTGTGGTGGAGGGCCGCCTGCAAATCCGGGACTGGACGGACAAGGACGGCGGTAAGCGCCGCAGCGCCGAGGTGATCGCGAATAACGTCTACTTTGGGGATTCCAAGAAAGATGACCAGGGCTCCCGTCCTGTCTCCCACGGTGTGGACGTTTCCGCCTCCGACTTCGCAGAGATCAGCGAGGAAGACGGCGAGCTGCCGTTTTGATGGGAGGGCTATCAATGAAATATACACTGTTTGTTATTGACGGTGGTTATCTGGACGATGCAAACGATACGGTAACTATTCAAGGGGTGCGTGAATGCGAACTTCCCGCTTTGCTCCGGTTGTTTACCGCAGGAAAGAACAACTTTGACGTTGTAGTTCGACGCTCCGAAGAGGAGTAAGGCAATGGCGGAAAAAAAGGAATATGTCAAGCTTTGGATGAGCTACGAAAGCTATTTCGAGCCGTACAGTGACGGTGAAGTGGGGCGTCTGGTGCTGGCCATGATGAAATATCGTGCGTCGGGAGTGGAGCCAGAATTCAACGGGAATGAACGGTACGTTTGGCCAGCCATCAAAAGGGACATCGACGAATCTTTGCAGGCGCAAGAGGCAACCGCTACAACCAACCGGGAAAATGGTAAAAAAGGCGGAAGACCACCTAAGGGAGAAAAACCGAATTGGTTTACTGAAAACCCAAAAAACCCAATGGGTTTTGAAGAAAGCGAAAAAAGCCATGGACAAGGACAAGGTCAAGGACAAGGTCAAGGTCAAGGTCAAGGACAAGGTCAGGGTTGTCCCCCCCTCCCCCCCCCACTGCCAACAGGAGCGGAAGCGGAGGTAGTGTCTGACTATCTGAACCGGGTGAACCCATCCGCCTCTCCGTCCTCCCTTGACGAACTGCGCGGGTTTGCAGAAGTCATGGGCGCAGAAGTATGCCGGAGGGCCTTTGACATCGCCCTGGACAGCAAAGCGGCCACATGGCCGTATATCCGCAAAATCCTGCAGGACAAGCAATCGCGCGGCGTCCGGTGCCTTGCGGATTGGGACGCGCTGGAGAAAAAGCGGGAATTCGGCAAGAAGTCCTCAGCGGAGAGCTCGAACAAAAGCGCCTGGGGGTATGTGAAATGAACAGCAAGCGCAAGGGAAAAGAGGGAGAGCTGCGGCTGGTCCACTTCCTGCGGGAGCAGGGCTATGAGTGCCGCAGAACAGCGCAGTACTGCGGAAAAACCGGAGAGGCAGCGGACGTGATCGGGCTTCCGGGCCTCCATATCGAGTGCAAGGCCGTTGAACGGCTGAATGTTCGGGAGGCATTGAAGCAAGCTGTCAGGGACGCGGTTGCCTCTTTGATTCCCGTGGTATTTCACAGGCACAGCCGGGAGGAGTGGCTTGTAACGCTCCGGGCAGAGGATTTCATGACCATTTACCGGGAGTGGGAGGCTGGACGGCATGAAAAGTAAAACGCTTCTGCTTGAGATTTACGCAGAGCCAGTCAGGAGGATGACATGACAGACGAAAGGCGCGCCCTCCTGGGCGACCACGAGGCAAGTAAGCGACTAACGGACGCGGGTGTGCTGGTTCCGTGCCCGTTCTGCGGGGGAGAGGCGGAAGTTGTAGCATATGGCCCAAGATTATTGCGCCCATCAAGGAACCATGTTTATAGCGTTTCTTGCAACGAATGTGAAATGATGTTCGGATGGGATGTTGACTATGGAGGCCGATATGACACTGAGTATGAGGCTATGCTCGCCTGGAACACCCGCGCACTGATTCTGAGCGCGGAGGAATTACAAAGATTGGAGGAAAACACATGAAGTCGGCAAAGATTTACACTAACGACTTGAACCGCTTGATTGCGGCCACCAAGTCTTTTGTGAGCGATAGCGCCACCCGTCCTTGCAATCAATACATTAAGCTGGAGTTCCATGCAGCAGAAAATCAAGTCGCGGCTATGGCCGTTGATGGCTATCGGATGTCTGTGGAGCACTCAATTATCAGTGATTGCGACGAAGACTTTGTGGCATTCATCAAGAGCAATACCAAACTCCCAAACAAGCAGTATGCAACCATCTCTCTGACAGAAGAAGGGAAAGAGGCTGTAATCCGGTGCGGTGGGTTCTCGTTCGGATATACCCAGCCGCAGGACAGCGGATTTGAATGGGAAAAAGCAATTCCAACAAGTGAGGTAAAATACCGGATTGGCTTCAACGGAAATTACCTCCTGGCAGCTTTACAGGCAGCAAAGGTATCTGCTGGAGAAAGCTTTAGGCAGCCGGTAATTTTGGAATTCCGCAGCAATGTAGAGCCTATTCTTCTCCGCACCAACAAGGAGGACATTAAGATGGTTCTTCCTGTTCGTATCAAAGAAGATTGAGTGGAGGGGATGGAATGAACTTATTCAAGCGTATTGACCCAGTAGACAGGGCCTATAAAAGGCTGAAAGGATATTGCGCCAAACAGTTTTCATGTAGTGGTTGCAGATTTGATGGAGATGATGGTTGCATCTTAAAAACGGTTATCCCCGTTGACTGGCCGATAGGAAAAGGCGAAAAAGAGGCCCAGCCATGAAAATGACGCGGGAAGAAGCGAACGAAATTTTAGAGGATTGGAACCTTTGCCATTATACTCCCAGCAGAGAGGCCGCAGAAGCGGTCATATCGGCCTTAGACCCGTTAGAGATTATTTCCGCCCTCCGCCCCGTCAGCCGGGAGCAGGTGGAGAAGGTCTGGAGGGGTGTGTGGAAACACTATTTGCCGCCTTTGGGAGCTGGAAATATACAGTGCCGCTGTACAAAATGCGGGAGAACCCCTGATGTAGAAACACCTTTCTGCGCATGGTGCGGCGCTCCCATGACGGACGAGGCCGTGGAGATGGTGATGGAGAAAATTAACAATATGGAGGAAATGACAAATGAGCATTGATTGCAGATATTTTACCAACGGGACGAAAACCGCATACACATTGAAGCATACTGATACTGGGCTGGTTGAGGAATTTGAAAAATTCGAGGAAATCCCGGCAGGAGTTCGAGAGCATTTTAAGCGGTTGACTACGCCGAAGTTCTGTGGCCCTGACCTCTCTACCATTCTTGGGTTAAACAGTGTATTTTACCCTGATTGGCCGAAAGCGTGTGGACACCCTGACTATCAGGGGAAAAGTTGTATAGCTGAATCCTGTAAGTATGCAGACGAAGCGGGAGGGTGGGAAAAGTGCCTGTATTTACAGAGTGGAAAATGGGAGCGCTGAAAGATGGATAAAATCGTGGTTTGTGCTCTTTTTGGAGCGATATTGCTCCTGATTTTATGCACCTGTTGCTATTTAGCCGGGTACAAAAAAGGCACACAAGATATAGCCAAATTCCATAATAGCGTTTGGAAAACGGCGGAGAGGGAGGCGATGAAAGATGGCAAAGGTGATTAGGGAATACCAAATAAGGCCGATGGTCTGTGGCTGGGCATTGGATATCCCGATGGGGAATACAACATTTGTCCTGCATTTTAACAGCCGGAACAATGCCGAGTTGGTCAAGGCCATCCTGGAATGGGAGGACTCACACCCGAACGAGGCGATTCCATATCAGCCCACCCTCACCCCGCCGAACGAGGCGCTAATATGCGATGGGTGTCTATGGGCGGAAATGGGGGCACTTGAAAAATGCTCGTCTTGTATGAGAGACAAAAAAGATAATTACTACCGCCGCCCGCCGGAGGGAGAGGAGTACACCTGATGGACTACGAAAAGCTTGTGGCTGACTTAAGAGATTGGTTGCCACCGGAAAGTGAGAAAATCCCATACGGAGAACTAGTCGGCGCGCCATATCCATACAACCTGCAAGGTCCATTGGTGTATTCTGATGAGGTATGTAACTTAGTGGAAGAAGCTGCGGATGCTATCACTGCCCTGTTGGATGAAAACGCTAGACTGAAAAACAGGAAATCAATGTGGAGGAAACTGTTGGAGGCGGTTAAAAGCGCCTTTGGCTGGGGGGACAAAGGAGAGGAGAACCATGATGGACTACGAAAAGCTGATTAGACGATTGCGGAATGATGCCGACGCATATCGAAATGGGAAAACTCTTGGGCGGGCATTTGCCGATCAGGAGGACGTGCTGGACAATGCCGCCACCGCCCTCTCCACGCTCCAGGCCGAAAACGAGAAGCTGCGGGCCGAGCTTGAGCAGGCCGGGGCAGAGATCACCCGCCTGAAACACTACGAGGACAAATGCCATGACTGCCCCATCGTCTGTGCAAAAACGGAAATCATCAAGGCGCACGAGGAGTTGGAAGCGGTACAAGCCGAGCTGGAGCAGAAATCAAAACTGATTGCTCAGCAGGCCGCAGAATTGGAACGGCGGGACAAACTGCTGAAAGAACAAGAGACCGAGTTGGATCAGATGAAGCGGGAGAGGGATGCGGCAGTAGAGGACCTACACAAACTTTGCCCCACATGGAAGTGGGACGGCCAGAAGGAGGAATGACATGGGAAAGCATATTACCATTTTTGACCGGGAATATTCGCAGGAGAAGCAGGCAGAAGGACTTGCGATTTCCGAGGCCGTGGCTACTGGGAAGTGTAATGAATGCGGATATCTCAACCAGTGCGAAAGTAATAGAGGCTTTCGGTTCCCGGTGTTCGCATGGTGCCAGAAGCGGAAACATCAGATTTTGAAGAGCTGGGAGGAATGAGCGTGGAGCGATTAACTGTATGGAGAAAGGACGGGCGAGCGTCAATCGCGAACAGAGATGGGGCTACGCCGTTGCAGCAGACAATGAAAATAACGGATGTTATAGACCGCCTCGCAGCTATTGAGGACATCCTGGGCGACGAGTACGACCTGGAGGATTTAAGGGACGCACTAAGGAGGGAGCAGGATGGCTGATATTTTGACAATTATAGCCGCTGTGGAGTGGATAGTCTTGGGTATTCTTACCTTTTGGAAACTTAAGGGATGGAACAAAAAAATGGATGAACTATACGTGAATATGAAGAAGTGGGCGGTGGACGAATGAAGGAGTACATCGAGAGGGAGAATGCAGAGACAAAACTCCATACTGCCCCAACTGCGGCGCTTTGATGAAGGAGGCCGAGCATGAAAGTTAAGGTTTATTATGAGGGCTATTACATCATTGAAGCCAAATCGTTTGATGACGCTTTGGAAACCAGCAGAGACGATCCAGAAGTTGAATTTGAGGAATGGAGGAACACGGAAGCAGATGAATGGTCTTTTTAACACCTGCGCCACCTGCGTCTGGTATGAGGACTTCCAGGGCGTGTGTTTCAATGGAGATTCCCAGCACTGCGCCGACTTCACGGAGCCGGAGCAGCGGTGCAGGGAGTGGGAGAGAAAGGAGGCCGACCATGAAGTTTCGAAGTAAGACGGGGGAAGTTTTTAGCGTTAAAGAGCTTTCTATGGAATGGCTGAGATTTTTTATGTTCCGTGATACAGAATGGGTAAAAGTGCATCCCCACGAAGCCGCCCGCCTGATGGGCTATGAGGTGGTGGAGGATGAACCCGTTTCAGATTGTAACGGATTGAATGAGGGTACAAATTGTACCCCGGTAAAGGGGGAGGCCAACACGGCTAACGCCGTGGAGGGTATGTGCTGCGACTGTGCTCATGGCGGCCCCTGTTGCTCTTGGGACGAAAACGAGGATTGTCAGCACAGGAAAAAGGACGGCACTTGCTGGGTACCATACACGAAGGAGGAGGCCAACATGGACAAGCCATTGAAGGACTGGACGTTTTCTGAGGTGCAGGAATATTGCAAAAAACAGAGAAACACTTCTGAACGGTGCAGTTCGTGCAAAATCAAAAAATTCTGCGACAAATACCTCGGAAAAAAAGGAGAATCCGCAAGCCCCAAATATTGGGACCTGTCTGAACCGTCCCGCTGGACGGAGCAGGAGGTGGAGAGGGCGAAGGCGATCAAACTTATTTATCCAAATGCTGAAAAACTGGAATTAATACCATGTGTTATTCGTGTTTACACGGATATTGGGGCAATAGCCTATCTGCATGCTGACCTATTTCCAAGCATGAAAAATGGACAAATTTCCACCCTTGACGAGATCATCGGAGGTGCCCAATGATTTCCTTGAAATGCCCTGATTGCGGGTTCTTTTTCAGCATAGATTTTCCTGACGATATTTCCGAGGAGGAGCGGAAGGAAATATGCACTTGCCCATGCGGCTCTATGATGGAGGAAGTTTCTTTCAGCATGGATTATATTCCAACAATCGGAGGTGCCCAATGACAAGAAAAGAATATGAAAAGAAAATTGCGGCATTGGAACCGCTCGATGAGGAGAGGCGAAAAAGCGTGACGTGTGCGCTCCTTGGACATAGCCATATTACCACAGGTTGCTTCGGGTATGTCTACTGTGCAC